>CAFBOE010000001.1_pt1 | contig 61925 bp, 54 predicted proteins | sample 7269401 | NCBI WGS metagenome assembly CAFBOE01 (sample SAMEA6814109, study PRJEB35770) | uncultured Actinomycetes bacterium | biome: Freshwater; feature: Freshwater reservoir; material: water | place: Czech Republic | collected 2017-07-26 | depth 30m m | reverse complement strand
GTGGACTGCAGAAGGAACATTTATGGCGCTGGGTGCAGCAATTGGTGGTTGGATTTCTAATCAATATTCACCACGATATGCCTTGGGTATAACAACTATCACTCTTGCTATCGGATGGATTGTCTTGCAAGCAGGTAAATCCAGATTGTTCGCAGCCAACAAGTTACCGAGCGAAGAACAAGATCTGCTTGCAATGAAAGACAATACGCGTCCTGCTATTTAATTCTTATCGTGCGTTATTAATGCGCGGCTTCATTCCAGCTTTTACCAATGCCTACACTGACCGCTAATGGTGCATTCAATGGGTACGCCGAACCCATTTCTTTGCGCATGAGCGCTATAAGCACTTCTTCTTCGCCAGTTGCGACCTCGCAAATAAGCTCATCATGGACTTGTAACAACAATCGGGATTTCAACCCTTGTGAAATTATTGCAGATTCTACATTGAGCATTGCTTGCTTAATAATGTCGGCTGCAGAACCTTGAATAGGTGCGTTGAGTGCCATCCGCTCGGCTATCTCGCGACGCTGGCGATTATCATCCATTAAATCTGGCAAATAGCGACGTCTTCCCATAATCGTTTCGGTATAGCCAACTTTGCGTGCTTGCTCCACAACGCTACTCAGATAATCGCGAATTCCTCCAAAGCGTTCAAAATATCGATCCATCAGTTGTTGCGCTTGTGGTGGCGAAATAGAAAGTTGTGCAGATAAACCATAGGCAGAAAGTCCGTACGCTAATCCGTAAGACATCGCCTTAATTTGTCTCCGCATCTCTGGATCTACGCTCTCTGCAGGTACTCCAAAGACTTCAGAGGCGATAGTTGAATGTAAATCCTCTCCTTTTGTAAATGCTTCAAGGAGATGTTCGTCATGCGATAAGTGGGCCATAATTCGCATTTCAATCTGACTGTAATCGGCAGTTAAAAGGGATTGATACCCACTACCTGCAACGAAGCAGTCGCGAATCTTGCGGCCTTCTTGAGTCCTTACGGGAATGTTCTGCAAATTTGGACCAGTCGACGATAAACGCCCGGTGGCCGCAACCATTTGTTGAAAATGTGTTCTGATTCTGCCATCTGTATCAATGGCTTCGAGAAGGCCGTCGATGGTGGTTTTGAGTTTATTGGTCTCGCGTATTCGAAGAAGTTGATTCAAGACTGGATGTTGAGTTTTTTCAAAGAGCGATTGCAAGGACTCCGCATCGGTTGAATACCCGGTTTTAATCTTCTTTGTTTTAGGCAACTTAAGCTCATCGAACAGCAAAACTTGGAGTTGTTTTGGAGACGCCACATTGAACTCATGGCCTGCCTCCTGATGTGCTTTCTTAGTCTCGCGCTCAACTTCTGAGGCAAAGAAATCGCGAAGATTGGTGAGCCCTTTTGCATCAACGGCGATTCCGCGCCTTTCCATCGCGGTTAAAAGATCCGCAATAGGCATCTCTAAAGCGTTAAAGAGGGTTAGGAGATTACGATCGGAAAGTTCAGTTGTTAATGACTCCTGTAACCAGAACAGCTTCTCGGCCTGTAAGTATGCATCTCCATCCCAGTCTGAAATTTCTTGAGGACGGCCTCCAGGATTAACTAAATAGCTGGCAAGACTCGTGTCAAAAATAACGCCGGCTAGCGGATGATTACGGCCAAATGATTTGGCGTCATGCATGATTTTTGGGATCTTGGGATCACTAATCCAATCCCCCATCTGTGAGGAATGCACAGTAAATGCTTGCGAAGAGTTAAGTGCAACTCCATAGCGATGAACCTTCCCGTCACGAAATTCTGCGTTGAGAGATATTGAACCGGTGTGATTGTAAATTCGTGCAGTTGCTTCTTCGGGGGTAAGGACCTCGGCATCTTCTTCAACAAATAGGGTGGACGCGTGAAGTTGCCCTTCAGGAATTTCTCCAGATTTTGCGATAATAGGTTTGATTCGTTCCTTAAGCGTTCGAAACTCCAACTTTTCAAATAGTGGAGTCAGCGCAGATTCGTGTACTCCGTTCCATTCCAAACTCTCTAGGTTTGTCTGGAGCGGAACATCGTGAATCAATTGCGTGAGCTCTCGATTTGTTAGTGCTACATGAATATTTGCTCGTAAACTCTCTCCAACTTTCCCAGAGATTGTGTGAGCTCCAACGATAAGTGCCTGGAGAGAGCCAAATTCAATAATCCATTTGGATGCGGTTTTTTCCCCAACTCCGGGTATAGATGGCAAATTATCGCTAGGGTCGCCACGAAGTGCTGCAAAATCTGGATAGTTTTGTGGAGTTAATCCATATTTTTCAAATACTGCTTCTGGCGTCATTCTTGCCAAATCACTCACACCTCGTTTTGGATAAAGGACTGTAATTTTCTCACTGACTAATTGGAAACTATCTCGATCACCTGTGCAGATAATGACTTCCATGCCATTGTCTTGCGCGAGTGAGGACAATGTCGCAAGAATGTCATCTGCTTCATATCCTTCTACCTCAAAATGAGAGATACCGAAAGCTTCAACCAAATCGTGCAATAGCGACATTTGGGAGCGAAACTCATCTGGGGTCTTGGCGCGATTAGCTTTATATTCTGGAAACTTTTCTGTTCTGAAAGTTTTTCGAGAAACATCGAAAGCCACCGCTACGTGCGTGGGCTTTTCTTCTTTCAGTAAAGAGATGAGCATCGTGGCGAATCCATAAATGGCGTTCGTATGCTGGCCTGTGGCGGTTGTGAAATTCTCGGCAGGTAGGGCGTAAAAAGCTCTATACGCCATCGAGTGCCCGTCGATTAAAAGTAGTCGAGAGGCCATACCTGACATCCTATGCGAGCAAGATAGAGTTGGCCTTATGGACAACAGCGCACATTCAAAATTTATGGATCAATTACGTGAACGTGGTAGCGGGGCTCTTGATAAGAAGATGGGTATCGAGATTCTTGAAGCATCACCAACTCGACTTGTAGCAACGATGCCAGTTGAAGGCAACACACAACCCATAGGGCTATTACATGGTGGGGCAAATGTTGTGTTGGCGGAAAGTCTTGGTTCGATTGGGACGCAACTGCATGCAGGACCAGATCGCACTGTGGTCGGCATTGACATTAACGCAACGCATCATAAATCTGCAACGAAAGGCAAAGTTACAGCGGTTGCAACAGCGCTCTCACTTGGTAAGACCATGTGCTCATACGAAATCGTTATTACTAATGATGAGGGTCAAAGAACATGCACTTCCAGAATTACTTGCTTGATTCTGGCTCCTAGAAATTAGCCTCCTAGGTAGGCCTTAGTAACTGCTTCGTCTTTTGCTAGATCAGAGGCTTTGCCACTCATTTTGATTGTCCCGGATTCCAAAACATAAGCACGATCTGCAACATCTAACGCAGCAGCTGCGTTTTGCTCAATAAGCAAGATAGTGATTCCTTGCTCGCGAATCTTGACGATTGTTTCAAAAATCATATCTACTAACACTGGCGCCAATCCCATAGAAGGTTCATCGAGCAGAAGCAACTTTGGCGATCCCATCATGGCACGAGCAACAGCAAGCATCTGTTGTTCTCCGCCTGACATTGTTCCGGCCCTTTGCTCAATGCGCTCACGCAAACGAGGGAAGAGTTCTAAAACTTTCTCAAAATCTTCTGCAATTGCAGGTTTGTCGTTGCGGAGAAACGCGCCAAGCTCTAAATTTTCACGCACTGACATGCGAGGAAAGATTCGACGGCCTTCAGGCGATTGGCATAGACCTTTTTGAACAATGAGGTGACCTTCTTTGCCATCAATACGCTCACCTTGGAAAGTGATCGTTCCCGCCTTAGGCTTAAGCAATCCTGAAATTGTACGAAGTGTTGTTGATTTACCTGCTCCGTTTGATCCGATCAAGGTAACTATTTCCCCTTGATTAACCGTGAGAGAGATATTCTTAACAGCCAAAATTGCGCCGTAGGCAACTTGCAAATCCTTAACCTCTAATAGTGCGCTCATGCTTTTTCGCCTTTCGCTTTACCAAGATAGGCCTCAATGACGCGTTGATTGGATTTGATTTGAGCAGGTGTTCCTTCTGCGATTTTTTCGCCTTGATCAAGGACAGTCACTCGTTCTGAAACCGACATCACCACACTCATATCGTGTTCAATGAGAAGAATAGAGACTCCTTGTTGGTCACGCACTCGATAAACGAAGTCAATGAAAGTCAATGATTCTTGCGGATTCATACCGGCGGTAGGTTCATCCAATAGCAAAACCTTTGGCTTAATAGCTAGGGCTCGTGCCACTTCTAGGCGACGTTGATCACCGTATGAAAGATTGCGTGCATATTCTCCGGCCCATTTCCCGATACCAACGAAGTTAAGGAGTTCGCGCGCTTGTTCACGAGATTCTTTTTCCTCTCGGCGTTGTGAGGGAGTGCCAAAAATTGTCGCCAAAATTCCAGATTTGAGATGTGAGTGCATCGCTACCATGACATTTTCTTCTGCCGTCATCAAACCAAAAAGTCGAATGTTTTGAAAAGTACGAGCTACTCCTCCGGAAGCAATTTTGTGAGGTGGGGTACCTGTGATGTCAGTACCATCAAAAATCACTGAACCACTTGTGGGTTTATAGAGCCCGGTGAGCACATTGAAAAATGTTGTTTTGCCTGCGCCATTTGGACCAATGAGGCTGACAATTTTCCCTGTCGGGATATCAAAAGAAACTGAATTAACTGCAACTAGCCCACCGAATTGAACGGTGATCTTCTCGGCTACCAAAGCGCTTGTCATTAGTGGTGGCCTCCCAAGTTAGATGATGTGTCATCTGCTTCATGCAAGATTGCCTTCAAACGTGATTCCGGGATCATGCCTTCGCGTTTGAAGAGCATCATCAAAATCAAAACTCCACCAAAGAGCAAGAAGTTGTATGAAGGGAAATTGATATCTAAACCAAAAGTTGTATTAACCAGTTCACCGAGTGAAGGTAAGCCCGTGGAATTTACCCACGCTACCAATAACGCTCCAACCATCACGCCCCAAACATTTCCCATTCCGCCAAGCACGACCATCGCGAGCAAAATTATCGAGATAGAAAAATTGAAACGGTCTGCGAAAACACCATTCACGTGAGTGGCAAAAGCTACTCCCCCGATACCGCCAGTAAATGCGCCAACTGCATATGCAGAAAGTTTTGTCCGCATCAATGGAACGCCCATCATGCTCGCGGCTAGCTCATCTTCGCGGATTGCAAGCCATGCTCGTCCTAGACGTCCTTTGCGTAATCTCAATGAAACAAAAATCATCATTGCCGTGAGTAGAGCAAAAATGAAGAACTTCCAACTGAAATCGAATGGTCCTAACGCCTTGCCCGGAACGCCAATGTTGTCGACCGGAGAAATTCCTTTAGTTCCGTTCGACATATTGAAGCCGGCAATATTTTCACCATTGGTGAAAACCTGAGGGATAATTTCACCGAATCCAAGTGTTACTAGCGCCAAGTAATCGCTCTTAAGGCGAAGTGTTGGCGCGCCAATAATGATTCCAAACGCTGCACAAATCAATCCACCAATAAAGATTACGGCCCAAAAACTAAGATGTATGCCTGGAGTTTCAGGTTTTGCGGTGGTTAATACATGGACATTAACTTGACGGAAAAAGGCTGACATGAACCAACCGGCGGAATATCCTCCGATTGCCCAAAACGCCACGAAACCAAGATCAAGAAGGCCGGCATAACCCACAACGATATTGAGACCAAGGGCGCAGATAACCCAAACAAGTGCTTCGTTTACAGTCGTAGGTGGCAACCAGTGTTGAAAAACTTGTTGAATTTCAAATGGCAAGCGATACATAATGAAGGTATAGAAAGTCCAAATAACAGCCGCAGCAATGAGAAATCCGATAGTCCACTGCTTTTGGGTAGTCCCCTTCTTAAGTGCCTTATCTTTCTTCATTGCCTTTGATCGTAATTTTATCGCCATGGTGAGATCACACCTTCTCTGTTACTGGTTTGCCAAGCAAACCAGTTGGTCTAAATGCCATGAGGAGAATAAGTATTGAGAAAACAACTGTTTGAGACCACTGCTGTCCAAGGCCGATGGGTAATCCATCATTGAGACCCTGAATCAGACCGATCAAAAGTGCGCCAAGCACGGCCCCTTGCAAACTACCAATTCCGCCCATAACTGCTGAGGTAAATGCAATAAGGCCGAGTTGGTAGCCGAGGTTATAAGAAGTGAGTCCTCGAGTTTGTTGAAATATCAAGCCAGCTGCGCCAGCAAGTGCCCCACCCAGGGCGAAAGTGAATGAAATAGTGCGATCTACGTTAATACCCATCAAGCGAGCTGCATCTTGATCTTGAGCAGTTGCTCTCATGGCTTTACCTTGACGAGTTCGAGTAACAATCCAGGTCATGAGAATAAGCAAGGGCACAGTGATTGCTATTGCGTAAAGGGTTGTGTAAGCAATCGTTACACCTGAAATTTCAAATTGGCCTGGTGGTAAAACACTATTCCATGTTTTGGGGCCAGACCCATTCCAACGAAGTCCGATAAATTGCAAGACGAAAGATACGCCGACTGCGGTAATGAGAGGCGCTAACTTCGGTGCTCTTCGGAGTTTTCGATAAGCAAATCGCTCTATACCAACATTAACTCCAGCGCTCACGCTCATAACTGCTACTAAGCAACCCGCAAAAACCAACCAAGCTCCAGGATTTGAAGCGCTCTTACCAAACCAGATGGCGATAAAATTCGCCGAAAATACAGCTCCAAGCATGAAGAGATCGCCGTGAGCAAAGTTAATTAACTCAATGATTCCATAAACCAACGTATAGCCCAAGGCAATCAGTGCATAAAGAACGCCATTACTGAGACCAATGATGGATGCTTGAAAGAATTGCGAAGGAGACTTGATGAAATTTATTGTGAGCCAAAAAAGTATGAGAACAGTTGCAATCGCTCCTAGGGAGCGTTCAAGATAGAGGCGCCGAACTTTCCTCGCTTGGTATCCCTTTGCAAATATTGACACGTGATCTCCCATTGAATTCTGAGTTTATACATCTGACTTCTTCTGCGGATACTAATCTAGAAGGCGAAACAAAGATAGATTAAAGAGAACGGGGCGAGCGTTACGCCCACCCCGTTCTCTTTTAACTATCTACTCGAGTTTATTTAAGAACCCAAGCTTGAAGTGTTGTCTCTGCTCCACCCTTTACGATCTCAACTGTGATGTCGATTGCATCAACGTCTCCAGTTGCTGGATCGATAGTGATTGACTTTCCAAGCACTGAAGCATCAGCAGGGATTGTGATTCCGCTTCCGGAGAAGACGGCGTTACGTACGCCTTCGCGAGTTCCGTCAGAGGCAGCAATTGCAGCCATGATGACCTGAACAGCAGAAACGCCATAAAGTGGGTATGAACCGACTGGATCAGTACCGTATTCAGCCTTGTAGTCTGAAACAAACTTTGCGCCGGCACCATCTGGTGCGTTAGCAAGAAGCAAGTCAGTTGAAAGACCAGCGAATGTTAGGTATGCGCCGTCAGCTTCTGGCATCTTGACGAAGTCTGGGTATCCAGTGAATCCGTCTGGTGCCATGATCTTTACCTTGGTGTTATCGCCAAGAACTTTGACCTTATCTTTGATGAGCTGTCCACCATTGTTGTCAAAAATTCCAGCGATGTAGATCATGTCTGGCTTTAGGGCCTTGATCTTTGTAAAGAGAGCTTCGTATGAAGCTTGCTTTGCATCCCAAGCTTCTCCGCTTGTTCCGCTGGAAAGAACTTTAAGACCTAGCTTGTTAGCTTCGGCTGTAACTGCAGTTCCAACACCTTGACCGTAAGTCTGGTTGTCGTTGAGTACGAAGATGCTCTTGATGCCAATTGACTGTGCGAATTGAGCTGCAGCAGATCCTTGGTTGTCATCTGTTGTACATACACGTGCGTAGTTACGAACTCCAGATGGGTAATAAATATCTGGCTCGCCTGGCTCCCATGCCTTAGTCAAGCCAGGGTTTGTGTTGGCATCTGAAATCATCAAGATGGCTCCACCTGGTGCTTGGTTAATAATTGGCACGATGATCTTTGCGCAACCTGAGTTATATGTACCCATGACTGCAATTTCATTCTTATTTGCTACGTGATCTTGAGCGTTCTGGGCGCACTTTGCATCATCCCATGAACCCTTGGCAGCTGTGGCGTTGTCATAAATCTTCAACTTCACCTTGTAGTCGCCAGCTTTGTAATCTTGCTGCTTCAAATACAGTTCGATTGCTTTGTTGGTTGAGTCATTAGAGTCAAAAGATGCACCTTGTAGCGGTAGATCTGTTGCAATAATGAGTTCGTTAGAAGACGAACATCCTGTCAATGTCGCTGCAGCGAGTGCTGCTGTGGCTAGAAGCCCGACAACGCGAAAACGAGTTTTCATAAACTACCTTCCTGTAGCTCTTGTCCCCGGAGAGGGAAGCAGTCAGGGTATCGGTTGGCCTCATACTTGGACAAGACCGCAGGCCCTATCCAGGTGAAAAATCAATGAATTGACGGTTAGCCCTCTGCGGGAAGTTACCGCTCTGGTGCGTCGGTAGGGGAAATTACGGCTAAAGCTATTTCTTTCATAGATAGTCGACGATCCATGGCTGCCTTTTGAATCCAGGAGAAGGCCTCGGGCTCGCTGAGATTTAAGGCGGCCATAAGAATTCCTTTTGCACGATCGATAAGTTTTCGAACCTCTAATCTTTCATGAAGTTCTGCAACTTCATCAGCCAACGAAACCATTTGCTTGTGCCTACTCATTGCAATTTCCATAGCCGGAACCAAATCATTAATTGAAAAAGGTTTTACGACATACGCCATTACTCCGGCATCTCTAGCGCGATCAACTAATTCCTTTTGACTAAAAGCCGTCAGCATTAACACCGGCGCAATAGAAATGATTTCTTGCGCTGCTGAGATCCCATCGAGGATCGGCATTTTGACATCGAGGATTGCTAGATCTGGTTTGTGCTCACGAGCAAGAGAAATAGCTTCTTCTCCATTTTTGGCTTCTGCTACCACCGAGTATCCCGCTACGGTAAGCATCTCTACTAAATCCATGCGAATGAGGGTTTCATCTTCGGCGACCAAAATTCGACATGGTTCGTTCAATGTATTTTCACCATCTCGTGGAATTGATGTGCTCATGTGCCCCGAGTCGGATTCGAACCGACACTATGCAGTGTTTGAGACTGCCCTCTCTACCGTTGGAGTACCGAGGCGCGCACGCGAGTGTACCCGATTAAAAACTACGTCGGAGGTCAACGATATGCAGGCGCTGCGCCGGCAACTGCATCACCTATACGGTGAATGCGCATGGCATTTGTTGAGCCCGGAATTCCTGGAGGCGAACCAGCAACAATCATGATCAACTCACCAGTGTTGGCTCGCCCGGAAGATATAAGTATGGAATCAACTTGCTTCACCATTTCATCAGTGTGATTAACAGTTGGAGCCAAAATAGATTCGACGCCCCAACTTAACGCGAGTCGATTAAAGGTTCCTGATTCGGGGGTAAGGGCCAAGATGGGAATTACAGAACGCAATCGCGACATCCTTCGTGCAGAATCTCCACTTTGAGTAAAGGCCACTAAATATTTAGCACCGACCGTTTGACCAACATCAACTGCCGCCCTCGTGATTGCTCCGCCTGTTGTCTTTGGAGAATGTTGAAGCGGTTGAATTCTATGAAGACCGCCTTCTTCCGTTTTTTCAATGATGCGCGCCATGGTTGCAACGGCTTCAATCGGGTACTTTCCTACACTTGTTTCACCTGAAAGCATCAATGCATCTGCTCCATCGAGCACCGCATTTGCGCAATCCGTAGCCTCAGCACGAGTCGGGCGAGAATTTGTCATCATTGATTCAAGCATTTGAGTAGCAACAATTACCGGTTTGGCCGATTCGCGAGCTTTCTCTACACATAGTTTTTGTACTAGGGGAACCTCTTCAATCGGCAATTCAACTCCGAGATCCCCACGCGCCACCATGATTCCATCAAATGCAGCAACAATACTTTCAATGTTTGCGACGGCTTGAGGCTTTTCAATTTTAGCAATAACAGGAACTCGGATTCCAATTTCATCCATCACGCGATGCACGTCTTTGATGTCATCAGCGCTGCGAACAAATGAGAGTGCAATAAAATCTGCTCCGGCGCGCAATCCCCACTTGAGATCATCAATATCTTTTGCTGACAGTGCAGGAACTGAAACAGCAACTCCAGGCAAGTTAATTCCTTTGTTATCGCTTACCGAGCCACCCTCGATGACTTCAGTTTTCACATCAGTTGCAGTGACATCAAGAACGCGAACGCTTACCTTGCCGTCGTCAATCAATATGCGATCGCCTGCTTTGCAATCACCTGGCAATCCCTTATAGGTCGTACCGACCCGATCTTTTGTGCCTTCGACATCTTGTGTTGTTATAGTAAAAATATCACCCGCATTTAATTGATGGGGACCATTGGCGAAGCGCATAAGTCTGATTTTTGGCCCTTGGAGATCTACCAAGATTGCTATTGCACGGTTGAAATCCTTGGCACCTTTGCGTATGAAAGCGATATGAGAATCATGATCTGCGTGGGATCCATGCGAAAGATTAAGTCGAGCCATATTCATACCCGCACCAATAAGTGCATTGACTTGCTCTTGGGATGAAACCGCGGGCCCAAGAGTGCAAACTATCTTGGCTCTACGCATACTTAAACCTTAAACCATGAGTTGTCGCGCAGTTGGCTCAATCGGTGAAGGAAGCTGTGAACTTCCGGTTAAGAATTGGTCAACAGCAGAAGCGGCACTGCGTCCTTCAGCAATCGCCCAAACAATGAGTGACTGCCCTCGTCCTGCATCACCGCAAACAAAAACTCCTTCGGAATTAGTTTGATAGTGAGCGTCCCGCTTTATATTGCCCCGCTCATCTAATTCAACTTCTAATTGAGTCAATAAAGGACTTTTTTCAGGTCCCGTGAATCCCATTGCTAGGAATACGAAATCTGCTGGGATTTCTTTTTCGGTTCCAGCGACGGGAGTAAATTTTCCATCAAGGAGTTGAGTTTCAACAATAACTAACGCTTTCACGTTACCGTTTTCATCGCCAACAAATCTTTCTGTTGACACAGAAAAGATGCGATTGTCATTCTCTTCATGAGCGCTTGAAACTCTAAAAATCATTGGGTACATAGGCCAAGGTTGAGCTGACGGGCGCTCGCTGGTAGGGCGTGGCAAAATCTCCAGTTGTGTAACGCTTAGCGCGCCTTGTCGAGTTGCAGTACCCAAACAATCAGCACCCGTGTCTCCCCCACCGAGAATGACAACGTGCTTTCCAGTTACGTTTATCGCTGGAGTTTCAACTTCTCCTAGTGCTTGTTTATTACCCCACGGCAAATATTCCATTGCCTGAAATACTCCATGCAAGTCACGACCTGGAATTGGAAGATCGCGCCATTGTGTTGCTCCGACGGCCAGCACCACTGCGTCATAGCGTGACCGCAACTGATGACCCGTAACTTCGACACCGACATCTACTCCTGGTCTAAATCGTGTTCCCTCAGCGCTCATCTGAGTCAGTCTTCGATCAAGAATAGATTTCTCCATTTTAAATTCAGGAATTCCGTATCGCAGTAGACCACCAATTTTTGCCGCTCTCTCATAAACCGCGACGGTGTGACCAGCGCGCGTGAGTTGTTGCGCAACTGCTAAACCTGCAGGTCCTGATCCGATGACAGCAACAGTTTTCCCGGTCAATCGATCTGGAGGCAGTGGAATAACTTTTGAATTTTCAAAGGCTTCTTCAATTGTTCGAAGCTCTACTTGCTTGATTGTCACTGCATCTGCATTAATTGCTACGACGCATGCGGTTTCACAAGGTGCAGGACATAGGCGCCCGGTGAATTCAGGAAAATTATTTGTTGCATGCAAGCGGTCAATTGCCTCTTGTTTGTCACCTCTAAAGATTAAATCGTTCCATTCCGGGATGAGGTTTCCCAAAGGGCACCCTTGATGACAGAAAGGGATTCCACAATCCATGCAGCGGCCTGCCTGCTTTTGGAGGTCTTGGAAATCTTGTGGTTCATATACTTCTTTCCAGTCACGAATGCGCACATCAACGGGACGCCTCTTCGGGACCTCGCGCTGCGTTGTTAGAAATCCTTTTGGATCACCCATGAGCCACCTCCATCACATACTTATCTGCAGGCAATCCTTCACGTAAGGCTTTCTCCATCGCACGCAAAACGCGTGCATAATCACGTGGCATCACAAGAGAAATACGATTTATGGATTGTTCCCAGTCGGCAAGTAAGTTTTGTGCAACATGAGAATTCGTATCGAAAGCAAAAGATTCGATAAGAGATTTTAGATTTTCTCTCTCCTCTGCAGGAACTGACATGATGTCAACCATCTCTGGATTAACATTGCTTGAATCTATGTCAAGCACGAAGGCGCGACCACCCGACATTCCCGCCGCAAAATTCCTGCCCGTTTTGCCAAGGATTAGAACGGTTCCTCCGGTCATGTATTCGCATCCGTGGTCACCAATTCCTTCAGCTACTGCAATGGCTCCAGAATTTCGAACACAGAATCTTTCGCCGACTACTCCTCGGATAAAAATTTGGCCAGAGGTTGCGCCGTAACCAATCACGTTACCCGCAACGACATTTTCATTGGATTCAAAGGTTGATTTTTCATCAGGTCGTACTATCACACGTCCACCAGAGATGCCCTTCGCAACGTAATCATTTGAGTCGCCAAAGAGTCGCAGAGTCAGACCACTAGGAATGAACGCCCCAAGTGACTGACCTGCGGAACCATGCAAAGTAATGTCTACTGTGTTCGCTGGTAAACCGGCACCGCCATACTTGCGAGTTATCTCAGCACCCAACATTGTTCCGATGGTTCGATTCACATTTCTCACATCGACTGAAAATTTTACGCTCTCTCCTCGTTCTAGCGCAGGTTGAGCCTTCACAATCAGTTCGTTATCTAGAGCGTTTTCAAGGCCATGATCTTGAAATGTTGTTCTGTGCAATGAACTTTGAACATCTGGCCGGACGAGTAATGGTGCCAAATCTAAGCCACTTGTTTTCCAATGGGTTATTGCTTGTGCGGTATCTAGCAAATCAACTCTTCCCACTGCTTCTTCGATTGTGCGAAGCCCTAGAAGGGCCAAATATTCGCGAACTTCTTCGGCTATATATTCAAAGAAAGTTTCAACAAACTCAGGCTTTCCAGAGAACTTCTTACGAAGCTCTGGATTCTGAGTTGCAACTCCAACTGGACAAGTATCCAAATGGCAGACGCGCATCATGACACAGCCGGAAACTACTAATGGTGCGGTAGCGAAACCAAATTCCTCTGCTCCAAGTAGCGCTGCGATTACAACGTCGCGACCAGTTTTCAATTGTCCATCTGCTTGCACAACTATTCGATCCCGCAAGCCATTAAGCAAAAGAGTCTGCTGGGTTTCAGCAAGTCCTAGCTCCCATGGTGCACCTGCATGTTTGAGTGAAGTCAGAGGTGAAGCGCCGGTTCCGCCATCATGCCCAGAAATAAGTACAACATCGGCATGTGCCTTACTTACACCTGCTGCAACGGTTCCAACTCCGACCTCGGCAACAAGTTTGACGTGAATGCGCGCATTCTTATTAGCGTTCTTAAGATCGTGAATCAACTGTGCTAAATCTTCGATGGAGTAAATGTCGTGATGAGGTGGTGGCGAAATCAAGCCAACTCCAGGAGTTGAATATCGAACTTTCGCAATCCACGGATAAACCTTATTTCCAGGAAGTTGTCCGCCTTCTCCCGGTTTTGCACCTTGAGCAATCTTGATTTGAATATCATCTGAATTCACCAAGTAATCACTTGTTACACCGAAGCGGCCACTCGCTACTTGCTTGATTGCAGAGCGTTTCGAATCACCGTTGGGCATTAATTGATAACGATCTGGATCTTCGCCGCCTTCTCCAGTGTTGGATTTACCACCCAAGCGATTCATGGCAATGGCCATTGTTTCGTGGGCTTCTTGAGAGATTGAACCGTAAGACATCGCACCTGTTGAAAATCTCTTAAAAATCGCTTCTACTGGTTCAACTTCATTGATATCTATGGACTTCTTCGCGTCCGTCTTAAAGGTAAATAACCCGCGCAGAGTCATTGCGTTCTTACTCTGATTATTTATTTTCTCTGTGTATCTCTTGAAGATATCGAAGCGTTTGTTACGAGTTGAGTGCTGAAGGGTGAAAACAGTTTCTGGGTCAAAGAGGTGCGGCTCGCCATCTCTACGCCATTGATATTCGCCACCGATTGGGAGACGTTTGGTTCCTGGCACTTCGCCACCTGGTGGATAAGCAATGTGGTGACGGGCAATGGTCTCTTTGGCAATGACATCAAGTCCTATTCCGCCAAGTCGAGATGTAGTGCCAACGAAATACTCATCAATTACTTCGTGCGAAAGTCCAATCGCTTCGAAAACTTGAGCGCCCGTGTATGACGCAATCGTGGATATGCCCATCTTCGACATCACTTTAAGCACACCCTTATCAAGTGACTTTATTAGATTTCGAACAGCCTTCTCTGGAGTTATTCCTGTTATTACTCCCTGTATAACCAAATCTTCAGCGCTCTCCATAGCCAGATAAGGATTTACAGCTGCTGCTCCATACCCAATGAGGAGTGCAACATGGTGAACTTCTCTCACATCCCCGGCTTCTATAACGAGACCAACTTTTGTACGCGTTTTCTCACGGATTAAATGGTGATGCACTGCAGCGGTCAGTAGCAGCGAAGGAACTGGTGCATGATCGGCATCGCCATCGCGATCAGATAAAACAATGAGTCTGGCGCCTTGTGCGATAGCTAAGGAAACTTCACTACGGATTTCGTCTAATCGGGTTTTTAGTCCGCTTCCTTCACCTGCAACTGGGAAGAGCCCGCGCACAACATGTGTGATAAATCCGGGATGATCGCCGTCGGCATTGACGTGAATAATTTTTGCAAGTTCATCATTATCAATAACCGGATAGTCCAAATCTATTTGACGGCACGAACGGGGCCCTGGATCCAAAAGATTGTGCTCTGGTCCTATTGACCCCCCAAGGGAGGTAACAAGTTCTTCGCGAATTGCATCAAGTGGTGGATTTGTTACTTGGGCAAAGAGCTGAGTGAAATAATCAAACAAGAGTCTTGGGCGATTTGATAGAGCGGCAATTGGTGAATCGCTTCCCATTGAGCCCAGTGGCTCTACGCCATTGCGCGCCATGGGTGTAATGAGGATTCGCAAATCCTCTTCCGTGTATCCGAATGCTCTCTGTCGACGAATGACAGATGAATGCGGATAAACAATATGCTCTCGGGCAGGCAAATCAACTAACTTCACCTTACCTGCGTGAAGCCACTCACCATATGGGGCAGAAGTTGCGAGTTCATTCTTAATCTCTTCATCTTCAATGATGCGACCAGCTTCGATATCAACTAAGAACATCTTGCCTGGTTGCAAGCGACCTTTACGTGCAACTTGATCTGCGGGAATATCTAATACTCCCACTTCACTTGCGAGTACAACTAAACCGCCTTTTGTCACCCAAAATCGTGATGGGCGCAAGCCGTTGCGATCGAGAACGGCACCAACTTGATGTCCATCGGTGAAAGTTACGCAAGCCGGACCATCCCAAGGTTCCATAAGTGAGGAATGGAAAGCATAGAAATCACGACGTGATTGGGTCATGGATGCATGATTTTCCCAAGCTTCAGGAATCATCATGAGGACTGAATGGGCCAACGATCTTCCACCAAGATAAAGAAGTTCTAATACTTCATCAAAAGATGCCGAATCGCTTCCGTGCGCATCGACAATGGGAAATATTCTAGAAAGGTCTCCAGGTATCAGATCACTTTCTAAAAGCGCTTCTCGCGCCCGCATCCAGTTTCGGTTTCCTTTAACTGTATTAATTTCACCGTTATGCGCAATGAATCTATATGGATGCGCCAGCGGCCACGATGGAAAAGTGTTCGTTGAAAATCTAGAATGAACTACCGCTAACGGTGAAACAATTCTCGCGTCTGACAAATCTGGGAAGAATTCTTCTAACTGCCCCGTTGTTAACATTCCTTTGTAAACAATTGTTTGCGAGGAAAGTGAAGGGAAATACACTGCCAGCGCATGCTCGGCTCGTTTGCGCAAACAAAATGTCAGGCGGTCAAGATGTATCCCTGATTCATTTTTCTTACCGGAAACGAATAGTTGCTCAAACTTGGGCATAACAGAAAGAGCAGTTTTACCCAGCGAGGTCGTATTAATGGGAAGATCGCGCCAGCCCAGAATGAGTAGGCCTTCTTCTTCTGCCAATTTCTCGATTGCAGATTTCGCATCAACGCCTTGTTCAACAAATGCGATACCTGAGGCGTACTGCCCTGCCGGCGGGAGCGTGAAATCAACAACTTCTCGAAAGAATTCATCAGGAATGCGAATAAGAATTCCTGCGCCGTCCCCACTATCGGGCTCGGCTCCTGATGCTCCTCTATGTTCTAGATTACGAAGTGCGGTGAGTGCAGTGGAAACAATCTCATGAGTTGGAACTTTATTTAGAGTGGCAACCATCGCGACGCCGCAAGCATCGTGCTCGAAAGCAGGATCGTAAAGACCTTGCTTCTGAGGATAGTTCGATTGCAGTGTCACGAATTTGCTCCAGTTGTCCTAATTAAGGAGGGACAACTTTGGCCCTAAAAATCTGCTGTGATAAGAGTACCAAAGATTTTCCAACGGTAGATATACGCGATGGAGCCTAGATTCCGCTTAAATGAACCAAACTACCAATGCCCGCAGTAATAGCCATACCTAAACTGCCTCCAATTAATACGCGCACAGTTGTTGGCACTACTCGAGAACCTGCCGTACGAGCACTAACAATTCCCGTTCCGAGCAAGCCAATAACAGTGAAGACCACGATGCTCCACGCTTTTGCACCAGGTGTGGGTGCAAACGCTCCAACGAAAGGAATGAGTCCACCCAGTGTAAAACTTGCGGCCGATGCAAGCGCGGCTTGAACTGGCCGAGCTTTGGTATGTGGGTGCTGGCCAAGTTCATCTCGCAAGTGTGCAGCGAGTGGATCTTTCTCATGCATTGCAACTGCCACTTGATGTGCCAATTCCTGCGAAAGTCCACGATTAATATAAATGTGCTCAAGTTCTAATAGTTCACCTTCTGGATCAAGAGCCAAATGCTCCATTTCCAAAATACGATCCGAATCTTCAACATCATTTTGAGAGCGCACTGAAACATATTCGCCAACGGCCATCGACATCGCACCTGCAACTATTCCTGCGATTCCTGCAGTAATGAGAAAACTATCGGCGTTCGCCGCTGAAACACCAATCATAAGTGATGCCGTAGAAACTAAGCCATCATTTGCACCTAAAACTGCCGCTCGAAGCCAACCTGCCCTGTGAGTCCGGTGATGGAGATTGCGCTGGTAGACCTCTTCAAGTGACATAGTTAAAGAGTATCGGATTCATGAGTCACTTGATCTTCAGTTCGCTTTCCCAACTTTATGAAAATCCAAAGGGATGAAAGGAAAACTACTGCACTGACCCAGACATTTACTCTTAAACCAAAAATGTGGTTCGCATAGTCAATACGTAACATCTCAATGAAGAATCTACCGAAACAATATCCGGCCACATATACAGTAAAAACTTGTCCTGATCTGAAAATGCGCTCTTTCTTCAAAATGAAGACCGCGATGAGAACGCACCACAGCGCTTCATATAGAAAAGTTGGATGAAAAGTTTCAAAATTTCCATATAGATACGGGCGGTTATAGGGCGGAATTTCTAGAGCCCACGGCAATGTTGTTGGTTTTCCAAAAAGCTCGCCATTGAACCAATTGCCGAGACGACCAATCGCTTCAGCGAAGAGAATGCCGGGGGCTAACGCATCTGCAAACTTTGCAAAAGAGAGAACTCCTTCACGATCGCCTTTTTGTACATTGCGATAGTAAATCCAGGCTGCCAAGGTTCCCAAGGAGATCGCTCCCCAAATTCCTAGTCCACCTTCCCAGATTTTGAATACTCTTGAAAAATCTGCGTCCTTGCCAAAATAATCTGTAGGCGAAGTGAGGACATGATAAATACGTCCTCCGATAATTCCTGCGGGAACAGCAACTATTGCGACATCGGCGACAACACTCTTACCGCCACCCATCGCGCGATAGCGCTTATCCCCCAACCAAATAGCCACAGCAATTCCCGCAATTAGGCATAGTGCATACCAGTGAATTTGTAGAGGACCAATACTGATGGAACTAGAGTTTGGAGTTGGAATGAATCGCAACATCGCAATTACTACCCTTCTACTGCTTTAGCGAACGCAGCAGGATCGAAATATTCGGTATCACGATTCAGCGCTTTACCATCTCGAAATACTGTTGGAGTTGAATTGATGTTCTTCGAAGCGCCATCATCGGCTACATTCTTGACCCACTGCCCATAGGTGCCATCAGTAACACACTTCTTAAAATTGTCGGATGTAAGACCAACTTGTGATCCTGCGCTAACCAAGCCTTCAGTAGACCACTTACCCGTGTTTTCTGCTGGAGATTGATTCGCGTAAAGATAAGAGTGGAACTGCAAGAACTTTCCTTCATCTGCGGCACACGCTGCAGCATTTGCAGCAAGAATTGATTCAGGGCCAATGAAAGATAAAAGGTGGAAAACTATTTTTGCTTTCTTTTCAGTGATGAGTTTCTGCATATATGCGCCATTTGTTTCTTCAAATCGGGCACAAATTGGGCACTGGAAGTCTTCCCATAGATCAACTGTAGGAACTCCCTTAAGATCGCCATTAAAGACAACACCGTAGCCATCACTTTTTGAAACGATAGAAGGATAGGGAGCGGCCTTACTAGCACTGCTCACAAAAGAAAATATGACACCGACCGCCACAATGAAAATGACCATTCCGATCACAATGTAGCGTGTGACTTTATCTCCACCTTGTTTCTTACTCATGGGCTACCTTCTCTCTTTCAAGTGCGAACCGACTCGTAGGGTACCGAAATAGATACAAACTCATGAGGCCTAAACCGAAATCCCGAACAATTTCTTGAACGTATTTGGTGTCTTTTGCTTCTACCTGGCCTCCTCCACCAAAGCATCCGCAATCAATAGATAAACCGCGTGCCCAAGCTTGACCAATTGCTACTATGAAAAGCAGCATAAGCGCTCCTGAGAAAATTGAAGTGTAACGAACGGCTACTCCGAGTATTAAGAGCAAGCCAGCACCGATTTCGATCCAGGGAAGGGCAACTCCCAAAATATTTGCAACTGGAATTGGAAGCGCTTCGTAAGCACGTACCGCCATTTTCGCTTTACTTGGATTAAATGCTTTGAGATATCCGGCAAAAACTAGAACTCCACCAACAATTAATCGAAAAACTAAGCCAACCCATGGCTGATATTTTTTCATCGTGCCTCCCTGACTCCCAACACAAGTTCTCTTGCAAGAGCCTCAACTCTTTCCAAGCCTTGCGCTTCGCTCTTGGCCTCAAGCAAAATCTTAATAAATGCAGAACCAACAATAACTCCATCGGCATAAGAGGCAACACTTTTAGCTTGTTCGCGAGTGGAAACGCCTAGGCCAACACATACTGGGATTGTTGTTTCCTTTCGAATTCGCGAAACCAAATCTTGTGCTCCGGATGCAACAGATGTGCGTGTACCTGTGACTCCCATGAGAGAAGCTGCATAAACAAAACCAGAACAATGTGATGTAACTCGCGCCAACCTTTCCTGGGTGGTGCTTGGCGCAACAACATAAATTGAATTGATCCCAGACGCTTGCACTGCGCCTTGCCATTGTGTCGATTCTTCAATAGGCAAGTCAGGTGTTATAACGCCAGAACCTCCATTATTTGAAATCTCCTGAGCGAAAGCTTCGACGCCAAATTTTTCGATGGGATTCCAATATGTCATGACTAGCGTTGCTAGTCCTGACTCGTGCGCATGTTTAACAGTTGAAAAAACTTGCGCTGCGCCAGTTCGTCCGCGCAATGCAATGCTTGCTGCTTCTTGAATTGTCGGACCGTCCATCACTGGGTCGCTGTAAGGAAACCCGATCTCAACAGCGTCTACCCCAGCTTGCTGGAAAACAGAAATGACTTTTTTGCAACCTTCATATGAAGGAAACCCTGCAGGAATGTAGGCGATCAGTGCTGCTCGATTTTCGTTCTTCGCCTTCTCGAGTGCTTGATCTAAATGAGTTCTCATTAGAGGGGAATTCCGAAATACCCGGCAGCGGTGTGAACATCTTTGTCTCCGCGTCCTGAGAAATTAATTAACAAAATCGCATCAGGTCCGAGTTCCTTTCCAACTTGAATGGCTCCCGCTAATGCATGTGCGGTTTCAATTGCGGGAATTATTCCTTCACATTTACACATGATGGCAAAAGCTTCCATTGCCTGCGCATCTGTAATAGCTCGATATTGTGCGCGACCAATGTCATTAAGGAATGCGTGCTCTGGGCCAACGCCTGGGTAATCAAGACCTGCCGAAATGGAATGAGACTCAACTGTTTGACCGTTTGCATCTTGTAGAACATAGGAACGGGTACCGTGCAAAACTCCCGGAGATCCACCCGTAATTGTTGCCGCATGTCGACCAGTTTCGATTCCGTCTCCTCCGGCTTCAAATCCAATCAGTTGCACATTCGCATCAGGAATAAATGCATGGAAAATTCCGATTGCATTAGAGCCTCCGCCTACACACGCAAGTACTGCGTCAGGCAATCGTCCCGTCAAGGCAAGAACTTGCTCCCGCGCTTCTTCCCCAATAATTTTTTGAAAATCGCGCACCATAGTTGGGAATGGGTGAGGTCCGGCTACTGTGCCAAGTAAATAGTGAGTTGTTTCAACATTCGTCACCCAATCACGCATGGCTTCGTTAATTGCGTCCTTGAGGGTTCGAGAACCAGCCGTTACTGGAATGACTTCAGCACCAAGCAATTTCATGCGAGCCACATTGAGTGCTTGGCGTTGCGTGTCCTCTTCTCCCATGTAAACAACACATTCAAGACCAAATAACGCAGCGGCGGTTGCTGAAGCAACGCCATGTTGACCTGCTCCTGTTTCAGCAATAATTCTTTTCTTTCCCATGCGCTTAGTTAAAAGCGCTTGCCCTAAAACGTTATTGATTTTGTGACTTCCGGTGTGATTGAGATCTTCTCGCTTGAGAAGTATCCGCGCTCCTCCCGCAAATTCTGCAAATCTTTTTGCTTCGGTGATAATGCTTGGTCGTCCCGTGTACGTTGCATGTAAGTGGGTAAGTTCTGCTTGAAATTCTGGATCATTAATCGCACTCTTGTGTGCGCTCTCTAATTCATCCAATGCACCGATCAGGGCTTCAGGAACAAAACGTCCCCCGTAAGGCCCGAAATGACCAATAATTTCTCCGTTTGGCATAATGGTGCACTCTACCCTTGCGCCAACAATGTGCGCATTGTGAGGGCTACGTCACTGCCTTTAACCAGGGTCTCGCCTACCAATACTGCGTTCGCACCACATTTTTTTGCGAATCCAACATCATCAGCGCTGCTGATACCAGATTCGGCCACACGAATAATGTTTTCTGGGATTTGGGGAATAAGCGAGCTAAACACTTGCGGATCAACTTCTAAAGTTTTTAAGTTTCGTGAGTTCACTCCAACTATTGAAGGCGAAATCTCAAGAGCTCGAATGAGCTCGTCCTCGGTGTGCACCTCGATTAATGCATGCATACCCAGTGATTTAGTTAAATCCGCAAAGTCATGCAGTTGATTTTTTGAAAGTGCAGCAACAATAAGAAGAATGATGTCCGCACCATGAGCGCGTGCTTCGTAAAATTGATATTCATCAACCATAAAATCCTTGCGAAGAACCGGTACATTGACAGCCGATCTGACTACATCTAAATCCTTTAAGGATCCGCCGAATCGACGTGACTCTGTAAGAACACTCACGGCGCTGGCTCCCGCAGCCTCATAAGATTTTGCCAATTCTGCCGGATCTAAAATTTGCGCCAATTGACCTTTGCTCGGTGATGATCTCTTAACTTCGGCAATCACCCGAATCTTGTCGCCCTTAAGAGCAACGACTGCATCTTTGACTGGATTTGCCTTTTCAACTGCTTCAAGAATTTGATCCATGGAACCTCTGCGAGTTGCAAGATCCTCTCTTACTCCAGCAATGATCTCGTCGAGTACGCTCACAAAACTTCTCCATCAGTTGGGTCGATTCCGTGATCCAATGCATTCCACGTACTTAACTGCCTTGGCTTTCTTTCATACTTTGAAGGCAATTTCGTAATTATTCGAATAATTAGCGCCGTGGCTGCCGATAGTGCAACGAGTATGACGAGAAATTTTTGCATCACAATTTCCTTAAAGCATTTGCTGCCGATATTGCACTTAGGACTGCTGCAGCTTTGTTGATGCACTCTTGATTTTCGGACTCTGGATTTGAGTCGGCAACAATCCCGGCACCGGCTTGAACATGTGCTTTACCATTCTGGATGACTGCGGTTCTGATTGCGATGCACGTGTCAATATTGCCTGTGAAATCTATGTACCCGATAGCGCCGCCATAAATTCCGCGACGAGTAGTTTCAAGGGTTTCAATGATTTCCATGGCTCGCGGTTTAGGTGCGCCAGATAATGTGCCTGCTGGAAACACGCTAAAGAGCGCGTCAACGGGCGATGTTTGAGTATTGAGAGTTCCAGTTACTGTAGAAACAATATGCATCACATGCGAATATCGTTCGACATGCATGAATTCAACAACTTCAACGGTGCCGGGAGCGCACACGCGTCCAATGTCATTTCTACCTAAGTCAACCAACATCAAATGCTCTGCTCGCTCTTTCGGATCGGCGAGGAGTTCTTCTCCGAGGGCAATATCTTCCTCGGGTGAATCAGATCGTTTCCGAGTTCCGGCAATGGGGTGAATCAGAACTTCACGATCGGTTACCTTGACGAGAGCTTCAGGGCTTGAGCCGACAATATCAAGGCCTTCGCGTAAACGAAGTAAATACATGTAGGGGCTGGGATTTTGAACCCGCAACATTCTGTAAACCTCAAGAGCATCAGCACTGCAATCCATAGTGAAGCGTTGTGAAAGAACGACTTGAAATGCTTCACCAGCAGTTATCTCTGATTTTGCTTTCATTACATTTTCACAATAATCAACGGATTCGATATTGCGACTAAATATAGGATCGGATTTCGGCGCAATCTGTGCCAATTCCCCTTTATCCGCATGTAGCAGATCTGATTCCATCTGATTCAATCTTTCTTGGGCTGACTCCCAAGCTAGATCAACACGTTCATTACTGCCATCCCAATTGATTGCATTAGCTATCAAAGTGATTGTGCCATTGGAGTGATCAAGCACTGCCAAATCCGTGGTTAACATAAATGCAAGATCAGGAATCTGGAGATCTTTCTTGGTTAATTTTGGAAGTTTCTCCAGTGAACGCACGCAGTCATAACCCATGTAACCCACGAGCCCTCCGGTAAGAGGAGGTAAACCTGGAATTCGTGGGGATTTAAGGTGCTCTGCGCAAACGCGAAGTGCATCCAATACAGGAATATTGTTTGGAGCGCCGGCGGGCATTATTCCTTCCCACTCCGCCAATCCATTCTTCTCAGTGAGTGTGGCTTCGCAATGAACACCAACGAAGGAATAGCGAGACCAAACTCCCCCATGTTCTGCCGATTCCAATAGAAAGGTACCTGGTTGGTTTTTTGCTAATTTCCGATAGACGCCCAGTGGTGTTTCGCTATCCGCTAAAAGCGTGCGGGAAACGGGAATCACATTGAATTCTTTTGCGAATTCGCGAAAAGATTCTAATTTCATTCGGAAATCTCCAGCAGGTTTTGATGAAAGCAAGAAAGCTCGCCCGTGTGGCATGCCGATCCGATTTGTTCAACACTGAGAACAAGAGCATCTCCATCACAATCAAGCCAAACGTCTTTAATAAATTGAAAATGGCCAGAAGTGGAACCTTTAACCCACAGCTCGTTACGACTTCGGCTCCAATACGTAGCCTTCTTGGTCGCAAGGGTGATTGCTAATGATTCTTCATTCATCCACGCCAGCATCAGAATTTTTCCACTCACATGGTCCTGAGCGATTGCAGGGATAAGTGTGTGTGAATCCTTTAAAAGTTTACGAACAGCTTCAGAAAGTCCGTGCTGATTCATAGGCATATTCTGCCCTATTGATTACTCTCCTCGCGAATGGAATATCCCTCTTTCAGCAAATAACGCTTAACATCACCAATTCTATGAACTCCAAAATGGAAAACGCTCGCAGCCAAGAGCGCATCTGCTCCAGCATCCAGGGCCCCGGCAAAATCAGAAAGTGCTCCCGCCCCACCACTAGCAATCAGGGGTACATCGGTGATTGCTCGTATTGAACTAATCATCCCGATGTCATACCCAGCACGGGTTCCATCTGCATCCATTGAGTTAAGCAATATTTCACCAACGCCTAAGTTGCAAGCTTTCTCTACCCATTCAAGTGCATCAATATGTGCGCTCTCGCGCCCGCCATGAGTTGTAACTTCGAACCCCGATTTTGTTTGTGCTCTTCGGGCATCAACTGAAAGCACCAAAACTTGTGATCCAAATTTATCTGCAATCTCTGCAATTAATTCCGGTCGAGCAATTGCAGCAGTATTAATCGAAACTTTGTCAGCACCTGCACGCAAAAGTTGGTCGACATCGCTGACGGTGCGAATTCCGCCTCCAACAGTTAATGGGATGAAAACCTGTTCTGCAGTTTTTCGAACTACTTCTAACGTGGTCTCTCTGCCCGAACTGCTTGCAGAAATATCCAGAAACGTGATCTCATCTGCACCTTCCAAATCATAAAGTGCGGCCATCTCGACTGGATCGCCGGCATCAATGAGATTTTTAAAATTTATCCCCTTGACCACTCGCCCATCAGTTACATCTAGACAAGGAATTATTCGAACCCTTAGTGTCATTGAGAGGTGACCGCTAGCGCTTGTTCAAGTGAAAATGCTCCCGCGTAAAGCGCTTTGCCAACAATTGCGCCTTCTATACCCTCTATTGCAAGAAGTGATTCGAGATCTGCAAGAGAAGATATTCCACCACTTGCGACTACGGGTTTACTGGTTGCAAGGCAGACCGCTTTAAGAAGTTCAATGTTGGGCCCGGTGAGCGTTCCGTCTTTTGCAACATCCGTTAATACATATCGTGCGCATCCATCGCGATCTAAGCGTTCAATTGTTTCGTATAGATCGCCACCTTCGGATGTCCATCCACGAGCGGCTAACGTCCGCCCCCTGACGTCTAATCCCACTGCAATGCGGTCGCCATATTTATTAATTACCGACGAGGTCCATTCTGGGTTTTCTAGCGCCGCAGTTCCTAAATTAATACGATGGCAACCTGAGGCAAGCGCTCTCTCCAGAGTTTGACTATCTCTAATTCCACCTGAGAGTTCAACTTTTATGTCTAGCGCTCCAACAACTTCGGCCAGTAATTGTGAGTTATCGCCTCTTCCAAATGCTGCATCCAAATCAACCAAGTGAAGCCACTCTGCGCCGGCGCTTTGGAATTCAAGGGCAACTTCTAACGGATTTCCATAGATGGTTTCGCGCGCAAGTTCTCCTTGCACTAACCGCACCGCCTTGCCATCTTTAACATCGACGGCCGGTAGTAACTCAAATCTTTTCTCTCTCATAAGGTGCCTAGCCAATTCCTAATGAAAGCAAGTCCAGCTTTACCTGACTTCTCGGGGTGGAATTGCGTTGCACTGAGCGGACCATCCTCTACCGCCGAAAGAAAAGTTTCTCCATAATTAGTCCAAGCCTGTTTTGACCCGACACTTTTCTTAGCAGCGTAGGAATGCACAAAATAGAAAGTTTCGCCCGAAAGCCCACGGAAAAGTTCGGAATTTGGATCTGCCTCAACGTTATTCCATCCCATGTGAGGTAACACTGGCGCTTCGATCTTGCTTACTTCTGCATCCCAATATCCAAGTCCGCGTGCGCTCTGAGTGTGAGATCTCGAAGGTTCTAATCCGTGTGAAAAAAGAATTTGCATCCCTACACAAATTCCAAGAACTGGGCGAGACTTTGAAATTCTTTCCTTAATTATTTCATCCCCATGGGCAACTTCCAGCCCAATCATGCAACTTTGAAAAGCACCGACGCCGGGTACAACGAGTCCATCCGACTCAATGCAGGTACGAGGATCTGATGTAACTTGAACGTCAAGCCCTGTATGTGCAAATGCTCTTTGGGCAGAACGCAGGTTGCCAGAACCATAATCAAGAATCGCTATCAAAGAGCGCCTTTTGTTGAAGGAATTCCTGCAACTCTGCCATCGAGCGAAACTGCATCGCGAAGAGCGCGCGCTACCGCTTTAAACTGTGCTTCAAGCACGTGATGCGCATTGCGACCTTCGAGGACTCTCACGTGTAAAGCGATGTGGGCTTCAGCAACAATGGATTCCCAAATGTGTTTACCCATCGTCGTATCAAAAGTTCCAATCAACTCAACTATTTCTGGTTGTCGATGTACGAGATATGGACGCCCAGATAAATCGACCGCTGCTTGAACCAGAACTTCATCCAGTGGCACCATCGCATCGCCAAACCTGCGAATGCCAACTTTATCTCCGAGCGCCTCTTTTAGCGCTTGCCCAAAGGCTAGAGACGTATCTTCAACGCTGTGGTGAGAATCAACTTCAACATCACCTGTGGTTTTCACGGTGAGATTGAATCCTGAATGCTTGCCGAGTTGACCCAGCATGTGATCGAAAAAGGGAACTCCAGTGGAGACATCGATAGTTCCATCTCCGTCGAGATTAAGTTCGACGATGACGTGGGATTCTTTAGTCTTTCGTTCGACGCGAGCTGTTCTCATGCCTGGCCTCCTAGTGTTTTCTTTAACGCAGAAAGGAACTCTAAATTTTCGGCCTCATTGCCGATAGTCACTCTCAGATAACCCGATAATCCCACATCTCGAATCAATACTCCTTGATCTAAGAGTGACTGCCAAACTTTTGTTGGGGATTCCACGGCAAATAGCAAGAAATTCGCGCTACTAGGCATCACTGTTAAACCCATCTGAACAAGTTCTTGGGCTACTCGATTGCGAGAGGAAATGAGTTCGTCAACGCTATGTAGTAATTCGGCACGGTGATCTAGCGCAACGATTGCTATTGCCTGTGTCATAGCACTCAAGTGATAGGGCAATCTCACAATTTTCATTGCATCAACAACCACAGAGTTCGCAAGTAAATATCCCACTCGCGCCCCTGCAAATGCGAAGGCCTTGCTCATGGTTCGGACTACGACAATGTGCGGATGCTCGTTGATGAGCGTTGCTGCAGAAGTTTCATCCGAGAACTCTGCATAGGCTTCGTCCACTATTAATAAGGCGCCGATCTCTTTGGCGGCGTCTGCAATTGCATTGATATCGGCGATGGGGATACAAGTTCCCGTGGGGTTATTCGGTGTAGTAACAAAAACCATCGCAGGTTTCGTAGAACGAATCTGCTTACAGGCCTTCGACACATCGATTGTAAAATCATTTTCGCGATCGGCTTGAACCCACTCGGTGGAAGTACTTTGCGCGATTATTGGATGCATCGAGTAGGAAGGCACAAAACCAAGTGCAGTCCTGCCACCAAATGCCAAGAATAGGGATTGAATTACTTCGTTGCTTCCATTCGCAGCCCAAACATTGTCAGCAGTTAAATTGGTGGCTTCTCTTTGGTTTATAAATTGCGCAAGTAATTCCCTTAGGTTAATAGCTTCGCGATCGGGGTAGCGATTAAGGTTCTTTGCCACTTCACTAGCTCGTTCTGCAATTGCGTCGACAAGCGCTTGCGAAGGCGGGTAAGGATTTTCATTGGTGTTGAGTTGAGCAATGCTTCTCACTTGGGGAGCACCGTAAGGCGTAAGTGTTTGCAAGTCTTTACGCAGTGGCAACCATGTTGGCCATTGTGGAGAGGTCATAGAATTTCACCTCGCGCAGTTATCGCTTCTCCGTGTGCAGGCAAATCTTCGGCGTTGGCCAAAGTAATTACTGTAGAAGAAATATCATTGAAGGATTTCTCGTCATACTGAATCTGATGAACTCCTCGCAAAAATGTCTGAACACTTAGCCCACTTGAATGGCACGCACAGCCGCCAGTTGGTAATACGTGATTAGAGCCTGCGGAATAGTCCCCCAATGAAACTGGCGAAAAACGGCCGACGAAAATAGCGCCGGCATTTCTAATCTTTTCTGCATCTTCAAGGCTGGCTTTAGTCTGAATTTCCAGGTGTTCTGCAGCGTAGGCATTAACAACGTCAATACCTTGTGCAATCGAATCAACTAAAACAATTGCAGACTGGATCCCAGAAAGTGCCGTCAAAATTCTTTCACTGTGCTTTGTCAGTGCAACGCGCGTTGCCAATTGCTCCCGCACTGCATTGGCTAGGTCAGGACTATCAGTCACGAGCACGGCTGCAGCGATAACGTCATGCTCTGCTTGACTGATTAGATCTGCAGCGACTTCATGTGCATGAGCGGAATCGTCAGCCAATATTGCAATTTCAGTAGGTCCTGCCTCTGAATCAATTCCAATAATTCCTCGCAACGCGCGCTTGGCAGCGGCCACATAAATGTTTCCTGGGCCGGTGACCATATCTACTTTTTCACATACATCTTCCATACCGTAAGCAAAGAGAGCAATTGCTTGTGCGCCACCAATTGCGTAAACCTCAGAAACGCCAAGTAGTGCACATGCAGCCAAAATTGTGGGATGTGGAAGTCCGCCAAACTCCGCTTGCGGAGGCGAAGCAACTGCCAAACTTTTCACACCTGCAATGTGAGCGGGAATTACATTCATCATCACGCTACTTGGATAAACAGCTCTCCCTCCAGGAACGTAGAGGCCCACACGATCTACCGGAATCCATTTCTCAGTCACTGTCGCTCCATCAACAACTGTTGTTGTTTTGGTGCTTCGAGTCTGCTCTTTATGGACAAAAGTAATTCGCTCTATCGAACGTTCGAGCGCCTTTCGAATCTCAGGATTCAAATCTGCAAGCGCAGAATCAATATCCTTTTGCAATACCTTGATGCTGGTAGGCCTCACACCGTCGAATTTTTCTGCCAAATTGAACAAATCTTCTTGCGTTCCATTCTTTACCCGTTCAATTATTGGTTCAATCTGCACCATCGCGCTTGCAATATCCATGTGTGCCCGCGGAAGTTCACTGCGATATTGAGATTTTGTAAGTGCCCGTCCGCGAAAATCAACGGTGCGAATCATTGTCACTTATCCATATCTGTCGCAGGTTCAGGAGTTCAAAGTCTAGAGGCTAGCCAGGTGTCTAAGGGTTGGAATTTTCTTCTCTCGTCGAACTCATGTCCTACGCGAGACAACCCGCCCCCAAGATGGATTTGAGATCTGCGCTCAAACTCGGAGAAGCCGTTACGCGAGGCTCTAGTTTCATGAGAGTGATTTTGCCCATGTCATCGATTGCCAGATGAACTTCGCGTTGCCCAGGATGAGTTCTCAAAATTTCTTTCAATCGGTCAACTATGGGAGGAGTGCACTGCGAAATTGGAATTGTCACCACGAGTGGGCCAGTGGGCCCTTTAGAAATATCTGGAAAAGTCATCTCAAGTGCTGTGAATCGTAATTTATCTTCGCGCCTGTCAGCTCGTCCGCGGATGACCACGACTCGATCTTCAGTCAGTGAAAGTGCATGCTGTACGTAGGTGTTAGAAAAGAATAAAACTTCAAGTGAACCCTCGAGATCTTCGACAGTAACGATCGCCCACGAAGCACCTTGCCTAGTAACTTTTCTTTGAATCGAAGTAATTAACCCGCCAATTGTGACAATCTTTTCACTTGACGATTCATCGTCAACAAGCTGGCTTATCGTCATATCCGTGGAAGAACGTAGAACATGTTCGACACCTAAAAGTGGGTGATCTGAAACATAAAGCCCGAGCATTTCTCTTTCATAACTGAGTAAAAGCGCTTTATCCCATTCTCCGGGAGGAATCTCTATATCTAATCCTGAAACCGAAGTTGACGTTTCTCCCCCGAAGAGATCGAACTGTCCAACCGCTTCTGCCCTCTTTGTTTCTATGATTGAATCAATTGCTTCTAAGTGAACGGCCATTAAACCCTTACGTGAAACCGAGAACGAATCAAAGGCTCCAGCTTTTATAAGCGATTCAATAGTCTTCTTGTTGCAAACCTGCACATCAACTTTTGCTAAAAAGTCACCAAAGGAAGTGAAGTTACCCTTTTCCAAGCGAGATTTCTTAATTGACGCCACAACACCTTCACCCACGTTGCGAATGGCAGCCAAACCGAATCGAATATCTTTACCGCGAGGCGTGTACTCCGCATCGGACTCATTAACATCTGGAGGGAGAACGCGTATTCCCATTCGCCTACATTCGCTGAGATAAAGAGCAGACTTATCTTTATCGTCACGGACGCTAGTTAGCAGGGCCGCCATATATTCAGTTGGATAATTTGCTTTGAGGTAGGCGGTCCAATAAGAAACAACTCCGTAGCCTGCACTGTGAGCTCTATTGAACGCATAATCAGAAAACGGAATCAGCGTTTTCCATAACTCGGCGATCGCACCCACGCTAAACCCATTGCTCTTCATCCCTGCTTCGAAATGAACGTACTCTTTATCCAGAATTTCACGATCTTTCTTACCCATCGCTTTTCTTAATAGATCTGCACGGCCAAGTGAAAAACCAGCAACTTTTTGGGCAATCGCCATTACTTGCTCCTGATACACAATTAGTCCATAGGTATCACCCAGAATTTCTTCGAGTGGAACTGAAAGCTCAGGATGAATCGAAACAACCGATTTGCGATTATTTTTACGATCAGCGTAGTTATTGTGCGCATTCTCACCCATTGGGCCTGGTCGATAAAGAGCGATAACTGCCGAAATGTCGGCGAAAGAATCGGGTGCCATTGAACGCAAAAGTGCACGCATCGGCCCACCGTCTAGCTGAAATACTCCCAACGTATCTCCACGCCCCAGCAAAGCAAAAGTCTTTTGATCATCTAGCGTCAGAGTTTCCAAGACTACTTCTTGATTGCAATTTGATTTAATGTTGAGCAGACAGTCATCAAGCACCGAAAGATTTCGGAGCCCAAGAAAATCCATCTTTAACAAACCAGTGGCCTCGCATGCACCCATATCGAACTGGGTGATGATCGCTCCATCTGCTTCTCGCCGATGAATTGGGATTACGTCAAGTAAAGGTTCTTTGGAGAGAATAACTCCCGCAGCATGTACACCCCATTGACGCTTTAAGCCTTCAAGACCGCGAGCAGTATCTACAACTTTTTTTGAATCAGGATCTGTTTCGTAAAGAGTTCTGAATTCACTAGCCTCGTCATAGCGCTCATTCTTAACATCAAAAATTCCTGAAAGGGAAATGTCTTTACCCATAATTGCTGGTGGGAGCGCCTTGGTTAACTTCTCACCTATAGCGTATGGATAGCCGAGTACTCGAGTTGAATCCTTAATAGATTGTTTTGATTTAATGGTTCCGTACGTAATAATTTGCGCCACACGGTCTTCGCCATATTTTTCTGTGGCGTATCGAATCATTTCCGAGCGCCGACGCTCATCAAAATCGAGATCAATATCGGGCATAGAGATACGTTCTGGATTGAGGAATCGCTCAAAAAGTAAACCGTGTTCAATTGGATCCAATGCAGTTATTCCAAGTGCGTAGGAAACAAGAGAGCCTGCAGCCGAACCTCGACCCGGGCCAACACGAATACCTTGTCGTTTAGCGTGGCTTACTAAGTCGGCAACAACAAGGAAATAGCCGGGGAATCCCATTTTTATCATGACATCGAGTTCATATGACAAGCGCTCTTGGTATTGGTTTGGAATGGCTCCAGAAATTTTCTCCGCTAATCCTCTTTGTGATTCTTTTCTTAACCAACTGTCTTCGGTTTCAGATTCTGGCACGGAAAATTTCGGAAGCAGATTTTCGCCTTCTCGCAGAGTCACATTGCAACGTTCGGCTATTAATAGTGTGTTGTCACAACTTTCAGGTATCTCTTTGAAAAGTTCGCGCATCTCTGTTGCAGACTTAAGATAGAACTGATTATTATCGAATTTGAATCGCTTAGGATCTGCCAAAATGGACCCCGACTGCACACACAGGAGAACTTCATGGGCCGCCGCATCCTCTAAATATGTATAGTGCAAATCATTTGTGGCCAAAAGCGGAAGGTTCAACTCTTTGCCCAATTTAAGTAAATCAGCTTTTACGCGACTTTCTATCTCAATCCCATGATCCATAATTTCTAAGTAGAAGTTTTCGGCGCCGAAAATATCGCGCAACTCACTCGCCGCGCGGACCGCCTCTTTGTACGCACCCATGCGCAGACGAGTTTGTACTTCCCCACCTGGGCAACCAGTAGTTGCAATAATTCCTTTGCCGTACTTCGCCAATAGTTCGCGATCCATTCGAGGTTTGTAGTAATAACCTTCGAGTGACGCCAGCGATGAAAGTCTGAATAAGTTGGCTAAACCTTCATTGTTTTCTGCAAGCAAAGTCATATGCGTATATGCGCCACCTCCGGAAACATCATCGTCTCCGACTTCGGCCCACTTAACTCGTCGCTTATCAAATCGAGATTCCGGGGCAACGTATGCTTCAATTCCAATGATTGGCTTTACGCCAACTTTTTTGGCTTGCTTGTAGAAATCAAATGCGCCAAATACATTTCCATGGTCTGTCATGGCAATTGCCGGCATTTCTTGTCTAGCTACTTCGGCTACTAAATCACCTACGCGCGCGGCACCGTCGAGCATTGAATACTCGGTGTGTACATGAAGGTGCGCAAATGAGTCCACGGCTGGTGAGACTAGTCCCTAGGGCAGTACTGCGGAGTCAAGCAACGCCAAGGCCCGAACCAAGTCAGCTGGGTAAGGGGTTCGCAGGTCCAACAGGTCGCCAGTGATGGGATGTTTAAATCGCAATTCGAGTGCATGCAACCATGGACGTGAAATCTCTAATCTTGCTGCCAGAGTTGGATCGGCTCCGTAGGTCATATCCCCAACAAGTGGATGGCGAAGAGCTGAGAAATGAACTCGAATCTGATGAGTGCGTCCAGTTTCTAACTCGACCTTCACTAGAGAAACACCGCGGTAATACTCGATGACTTCATAGTGAGTAATACTCATTTTGCCATCGGCAACAACGGCAAATCTGTAATCTTCTTTAGGGTGGCGATCAATCGGTGCATCAATTGTTCCCGTCGACGGATCCATATGTCCCTGCACAAGAGCGTGATAAACCTTTTCAACTTCTCTATTTCTAAAAGCATCTTTCAGTACCGTGTACGCACGGTCGGTCTTTGCGACAATCATGAGACCAGTAGTACCAACATCTAGTCGATGAACAATTCCTGCACGCTCTGGCGCTCCACTTGTTGAAATTGAGTAACCTGCAGCAGCGAGTGCGCCGATAACAGTTGGCCCGGTCCATCCAGGACTTGGATGCGCTGCGCAACCAACAGGCTTATCAATGACAACAATTGCATCGTCATCGTAAATAATAGAAAGTCCTTGCAAGGGTGTGGCTGGAACTGCTTCCTGAATTGTTGTATCAGGCATCAATATTTCAATGACTTGACCACCCAGAACTCGATCAGACTTTGTCATGGGTGACCCTTGACTCCTAATTTCATCATTTTCAAGTAGGCGAACTACTGCTGTTCTCGAAAGGCCTAATACTCGTGTGAGAGCGCTATCAACTCGCTCGCCTTCGACACCTTCTGGCACTACTAATGTTCTTAACTCACGCGCCATCATGGCTCTCTTTATCGTCGTCATTCATGGTTGGCGGTGAAGTAGGGGAAATATTCTTAAATGACAGAACCACCGCAAACACCGCAGCAATAACAATAGCCGAGTCCGCCAGGTTGAAAACCGGCCACATGGGTAACTGAATCCAGTCAATTACCTCACCCTTTAAAGGGTTTCCACGGAAAATCCGATCGGTGAGATTTCCTAGCGTTCCCCCTAAAACCAAACCCAATGTGATAGCCCACCAGTTCGATTTCACTTTACCCATCACAAAGATAATTACTGCCACAACAATGAGTGCAAAACTGGTCAGGAAAACCGTTCCTCCAGGAGCAAAACTAAATGCGGCTCCAGAATTTCGGGTGAGATTGAGTTGCAAGAATGAACCTAAGAGATGCTGTGAACTCTTGCCTTCGAGAAAATGTAAAACCACAGTCTTGCTGAGCAGATCACAAAGCCACACTACCCAGGCTGTAATTGCAACTCTGCGCACTATGGGCCAAGAGGCACCCAAAATTAACGCCGTTCTTCCTTCTGTTTGCAGATCATGCACAGGGTTGCGCGAGGGAATACTTGCAAGCGCGCTTTTCCTATGGAGTTTCCACATTCTTCACACTGACCGTAACGTTTCTGGTCGATTCTCTCGAGTGCGCGCTCAGTCTGTAGCACCATATCGCGAGCATTAATAACGAGAGACATTTCATGTTCGCGCTCAAAAGTTTTGGTTCCTGCATCGGCTTGATCATCACCAGCACCTTCACCGGATTCGTGAATTAGTTCATCCATTTCACGCTCTACGGAAACCAGCTCTGCTCTGAGGCGTTGTAGATCTTGCGAAATATCACTGCGAATACTTTTTAGCTCAGCCGCAGTCCATGGGGCTTCGTTTTCAGATACAACAACCGGCGTTGGGGCAACTTTAATTGGTTTGAGAGGGACACCTTTTTTCAAACCTTTGGATGGGCGCGGTGGTGGTGGCATCACTAAACGACGTTCTTCAACAACGGCAGGAGTAGGTGTCGCAACTGGCGCTACCGCCGCTTTCGAAGGAAAAGGACGACCTGCAGGCTTCTTTTCGGCAACTTTCTTTACAGGTTTCTGGGCAACTTTCTTCGCTACTTTTTTAACAACCTTCTTCACCGCTTTTTTTGCAACTTTCTTCACTGCCTTCTTGGCGGTTTTTTTCGCAGGCTTTGCAGGTTTTTTCTTTTCTGCCTTTTTTGCCTTCACTTTTTTTCCAGCGCTCTTCGAGGCTGGCTTCTTCTTGATTTTGGTGGCCACGGCGCGCACCCTATGCCGATATTGACTGAAATGCCACTCCCGCCACGATGGAATAGAGTTCACCAGTGAGCAACTATCGCGCGCTACCAGCCCAAGTGGACTTACCAGTCATGGAGCGCTCGATTCTAGATTTCTGGCGATCTCACTCTATTTTTGAAAAATCTCTCGAAGCTCGCGCTGGGGCGACACCATGGACTTTTTACGAAGGCCCTCCAACCGCAAATGGCGCTCCCGGAACGCACCATATTGAAGCTCGCGTTTTCAAAGATGTTTTCCCGAGATTTCATACTATGAAAGGCAAATACGTTTCCCGAAAAGCCGGCTGGGATTGCCATGGTTTACCGGTAGAAATTGCAGTCGAAAAAGAACTTGGATTCGCGGGAAAAGGTGACATTGAAAAATTCGGCATTGCTCAATTTAATGAAAAATGTAAAGAGTCTGTACAAAGACATGTAGGCGCATTTACCACCATGACCGACCGCATGGGTTTCTGGGTGGATTTTGATCAGGCTTACTGGACGATGTCGCCTGAATATGTTGAAAGTGTTTGGTGGAGTTTAAAACAAATTTGGAACAAGGGCCTACTTGTCCAAGATCATCGCGTTGCGCCTTACTGCCCGCGTTGTGGAACGGGATTATCCGATCATGAATTAGCACAAGGCTACGAAAGCGTTACTGACCCATCTGTCTATGTTCGGTTCCCAATAACCTCCGGCCCCCTTGCCGAACTTGGAGCGAGTTTTCTTGTTTGGACGACCACCCCATGGACTCTCGTTTCCAATACTGCGATCGCACTCAATCCAACAGTTACTTACGTCGTGGTCAAAGAAACAACCGCTGATGGAACCGAAGTACTGGTCTTGGCAGAACCACTCGTGGGATTCCTCAAGGGCGATGTGAAAATAGTAAAGAAAATGCAAGGTTCAGAATTTGAGCGCACCACTTATAAAGCTCCTCTTAACCTTGTTGAGATTCCAGATGCACATTTTGCAGTCCTTGCAGATTATGTAACAACGGAGGATGGAACAGGGCTGGTCCATCAATCCCCGGCTTTTGGAGCAGACGACCTACAGGTGTGTAGGGCTTACGGATTGCCAGTAATTAATCCCGTTCTTGCCGACGGAACTTTCTCACCCGAATTAGATTTAATCGGTGGAATGTTCTTCAAGGATGCTGACAAGGTTTTAGTTAAGCAACTGCGTTCTAACGGAGTGCTCTACAAGCACGTGCCGTACGAGCATCAATATCCACACTGTTGGCGTTGCCACACGCCTTTAATGTATTACGCGCAACCTTCGTGGTACATCCGGACAACTGCAATTAAGTCAGACCTCATTCGCGAAAATGAAAAAACTAACTGGCATCCTGAAACGATTAAGACTGGACGTTATGGGGATTGGCTTAAAAACAACATTGACTGGGCTTTATCGCGAAATCGCTACTGGGGAACTCCATTACCAATTTGGCGATGCGAAAATAAACACGATATTTGTATTGGTTCACTTGATGAATTAGGGAAATTAGCGGGTGCCGAACTTTCCAACCTCGACCCTCACAGACCCTTTGTCGATGATATTTCGTGGCCATGCGCAGAATGTGGTTCGGCGATGGTTCGAGTGAATGAGGTAATCGATTGCTGGTACGACTCAGGTGCAATGCCATTTGCCCAGTGGGGTTATCCGCATCAAGAGGGTTCGGTTGAAAAATTCAAGGCCGCATATCCTGCTGATTTTATTTGTGAAGCCATCGATCAAACTCGTGGGTGGTTTTATACCTTGATGACAATTGGAACTTTAGTCTTTGATGAAAGTTCTTATAAAAATGTACTCTGCCTTGGACACATCCTTGATAAGGATGGTCGCAAGATGAGTAAGCATCTAGGAAATACTCTTGAACCGATAGCCCTTATGGATCAACACGGTGCTGATGCAGTTCGTTGGTTTATGTTGGCTGCTGGCTCTCCCTGGGCCGCTCGTCGCGTTGGTCACGAAGTCATCAACGATGTTGTAAGGAAAACACTCCTCACGTACTGGAACACGGTTTCTTTCTTAGCCCTTTATGCAAAGGCTGCAGATTTTGACCTAACAACTGCTCCCCCAATCTCGCAACGACCACTTATGGATCGCTGGATTAATTCCGATCTGAATGTCTTGATCAAAGAAGTTGATGCCGCCCTTAGCGAATTTGATACTCAACGCGCTGGCAAGGCGCTGGCGATATTCATTGACGATTTATCGAACTGGTACGTCCGTCGCTCACGCCGTCGTTTCTGGGATGGAGAGCCAAGTGCACTTGCTACTTTGCATGAGTCGCTACGCACGTTAACTCTGCTCTTAGCACCCATGGTTCCATTTATATCTGAACATGTATGGCAAGAATTAATCCGCCCAGTTGAAGTAAACGCATCCGCATCAGTGCACTTGGCAGATTTTCCCATTGCACAAGATCCTGCGATTGATATTCGTCTCTCTAGTCAAGTTTCACAAACTCGGCGAATCGTTGAGTTAGGTCGCGCAGCCCGTGCAGAGTCTGGAGTGAAAGTTCGCCAACCACTCCAACGCGCTCTTATCTCAGCAGCTGGGTGGGCAGAACTTCCTAATGAAATGAAAGAGCAAATTGCAGAAGAACTCAATGTCATCGAACTCGAAGACATCGCAGGTGCGCATGGAGATTTGGTTGATGTGAGTATTAAAGCCAATTTCAAAACCCTTGGCGCAAAATTCGGCGCACAAGTACAAGTCATTGCCAAAGCAATAGCTCTTGCACCAGCGGCACAACTAGTCCAAACACTTCGGGCAAATGCCGCCACCAGCATCTCATCAGGAGATCAAGCATGGGATATCAGCATCGAAGATTTGATTGTCACTGAAGTCCCTAAAAGTGGCTGGACTGTGGCAAGTCATGAAGCAGAAAGCGTTGCAATTGATCTCGAACTATCCCCAGCCCTTATTGCCCAAGGTAATGTCCGAGAAGCGATTAGATTCTTGCAAGAAAAAAGGAAGACAGATGGGTTCGAGATTAGTGACCGCATCTCCGTCACCTGGAATTCAACGAACGAAGTGGCTCAGGCTATTGAATCAGGGACTAGCGAGATTTCTGCCGAAGTACTCGCAACTTCCATGAAGCGGGATGAGAATATTCCCCACGGAGATAACGAATTGGGCTTTAACGCTCACATTGTAAAAAACTAGTAGCAATCTGGCCAACTAGCGTTTGTTAGAGTCGACCTGCAAGTGGAATAAGCAATTGAACACCAAAAAACAACACCAAGAAAGAAAGATCTAAGCTCACAGAGCCCAATCGAAGTGGTGGTACAAATTTTCGAACAAGTGCAGTGGGTTTATCCGTAATGGAATAAATCGCTTCTGCCAGAAATAGAAAGACGCCTCTTGGTTGCCATGATCGCGCAAACATTCGGATGTAATCCAGTATCAATCTTCCAAAAAGTGCGAATAAAAACATTCGCATAACTGTTACAAGCAACTCACCAATGCCCGGCATAACTTAACTTTGGTTAAAGAAACTTGCTTCAGCAGCTTTAGCTTTGTCTTCGTTGCTTACTCTTATATTTGCTGGTGAAAGCAAAAATACTTTCGAGGTTACTCGCTCGATCGTTCCGTTATGACCAAAAACCAAACCACTTGCAAAATCTACTAACCGTTTACGTTCCGTTTCTTCCATGTCGGTGAGATTCATGATTACAGGGTTGCCCATTCTGTAATGCTCACCGATGCTGCGTGCCTCATTATAAAAACGTGGGTGCAATGTGACGATGCGATCGAGCACTGGCAAATCTAATTCCATTGCAGGAGCTGGCGCTAACGTCGATGAACGTGGTTCGCGTGTTCGAATCTTGACATCAGGAACTCTTACAGCAGTTGGACGTTGTTGGACTTCTTGTGAAGAATCTAATTCAAGATCTTCCATGAGTCCGAGATAGTTCGCTACTTTTCGCAGTGCATTAGCCATGCCGAAATTTTACAGGGGGCTAGTCCGAACTCCGAGGATTGAGCTGCCAATGCGCAGATGTGTCGCGCCATATTCAATGGCTACTTCGAAATCATTACTCATGCCAGCAGAGAGATTTGTAGCCATCGGGAATTGTTGGCTAAATACACTATGAATTCGAGCTAACTCCGAAAATGCTCGGTGAGGGTCTTGGTCTAGTGGAGCCACGGCCATGAGACCTTCGAGCATCAAACCATCACTGGAAAGCACTTCTTCGGCCAGTAAAGGCAATATTTCTTCAGAAACTCCCCCACGATGCAATTGACCATCAAGGGCTACCTGCAGAAATATTGAAATATTTTTATCATCCGGCAGAGCTTTCTTAATCAGTGAAATATGCCGTAAATCATCCACCGAATGAATCGAATTTGCCCACGTGAGAACTTGCTTAATTTTGTTGCTCTGTATTTGTCCCTGGAAGTGCCAAGTACCTTGTATTTCAGCCGCTTTGGCTGCACCTTCAGAACTACGATTTTCACCAAAATTCGAGATGCCTAGCTGAGAAAGGATCATTGCATCACTGACAGGATATGTTTTCGTCACCGCAATGAGTGTCACGTCGGCCGAAGAGCGATTTACTTTTTGGCTGGCACTTTCGATTCGTGCTCGAACAGCCTTTACATTCTTCTCAATTTCTATGTACCGAGAATCTAGATCCAAATTACACCTGCCTGTCTTCCACACACTCCATCGCGTCTATAGGAAAACAAATCCGAGCTTTCGGCTGTGCATTGCTGGCTAACTTCACTTGCAATTCCACATTCAGAAAGAACTCCCACTAAGCCAGCAGGTAGATCAAGAGCATACTTGCCATCGCGGGTTTGAGATTTCGCTAGTGGAAACTGATTCACAACTTCGGTGAAGACATCTTCACCCACTTCATAGCAAGTTCCACAAATTGAGGGGCCAAGGCTTGCAATAATACTTCTTGCGCCCATGGCCTCCATACGTTCGACTACTTTGCCCGTTATGTTGTTCATTAAACCCCGACGGCCTACATGTACCGCAGCTACGAGATCAATTTTTGAATCCCAGAGAAGTAACGGTATGCAATCTGCAACTAAAACGCAGAGAGCGATGCCTGATTCTTGGGTGATGAGCGCATCTGCTGTTGGTTCGATCTGAGAAATTCCATCTATAACAACAATTCCATCACCGTGTATTTGATTCATGAATATAGGTGTGGCCGCTTCTTGCGAAAGCAAAGCCCGGTTTGCACAGACGTCATCTTTAGAATCACCAACATGCAAAGCTAAGTTGAACCAATCATAAGGAGGAGAACTAGCCCCTAGTTCGGTTAATCCAGGCCCATCTGAAGATCTGGTCGTGAATAGGGTCGAAACCAAAACGGTTACTTCATAAAGTCAGGGACATCGATTTCATCTTCGGAAAGGAGTTCTTCGAAAGTCACTCGTTTACGGGATGATGATTCATCGGGCAATTCAAGAGCAACAGCCAATGGATCATTTGCTGCAATTGGGTCGGCTTGTCCGCCAAGTGTTGCCATGTCAATGACAGGCATCGAAACTTTCTTAGGAGACCCACCTTCGAATCCTGCAGCGATAACGGTTATTCGGACTTCGTCACCGAGGGCGTCGTCAATGGTTGTTCCAAAAATCAAGTTTGCATCTGGATGTGCAGCAGCTTGCACAAGTTCACAAGCTTCATTGATTTCAAACAGTCCTAGGTCTGATCCGCCTGCAATGGAAAGAAGTACACCCATCGCTCCATCTATTGATGCTTCAAGCAAAGGAGATGAGATTGCTAACTCAGCTGCACGCAATGCACGATTTTCTCCACGAGCAGAACCGATGCCCATCAATGCCGAACCAGCATCAGTCATGACACTTTTTACATCTGCGAAATCTAGATTAATCAAACCAGGCTGAGTAATAATTTCAGTGATGCCTTGTACGCCAGAAAGCAAAACCTGATCTGCGCTCTTAAAAGCTTCAACTAGAGTTATTGAATGATCGGAAATTGCTAAGAGTCTGTCATTAGGAATAACAATCAGGGTATCTACGTGTCCCCGAAGTTCGTTAATTCCTTCTTCTGCTTGTTTTGTGCGAATTTTTCCTTCATGAGAAAATGGACGAGTAACAACACCGATTGTGAGTGCGCCTAATTCGCGAGCAATTTTTGCGATAATTGGTGCAGCTCCAGTACCTGTGCCTCCGCCTTCACCAGCGGTGACAAATACCATGTCAGCGCCACGTAAAATTTCTTCAATCTCATCTACGTGATCGAGTACGGCTTCGCGTCCGCGTGCAGGTGATGCACCGGCTCCTAATCCGCGGGTGGATTTACGACCAATATCTAATTTCACATCTGCATCACTCATCAACAAATGTTGTGCATCTGTATTGACTGCGATGAATTCGACACCTTTGAGGCCGACATCAATCATGCGATTAACAGCGTTAACTCCACCGCCACCAACTCCAACAACTTTGATGACTGCCAAATAATTTTGCGGTGAAGCCACTGTGTATCCTCCTCAAGAATCGCCAACCCTCAAGTTGAGATTTAGCGTTAACTCTCTGCGTGTGGCGACCGTAGAGGGGGTGAGAAAGCGAATCAAACACCGACACGAAGAGATACCTCAACTTGTTCTTTAAAGATTTTCACCTGAAAAAAACTTTTTGAATGCGCAGTTATTGCAAATTCTGAATCTCTAAAAACCTTGCAATAGCAAGCTTTTGTAACGAAATTAAAGGATTATTTAACTATCGGAGCATGAGGAGCCGAAAGATCCAGAAGCGAAACTTTCTTATTTTCTGGAAGTTCCAGTAGTGCCTTGTACACCTTTACCTTGAAATCAAGTGCGCTCTCATCTCCCCAAATCACAGTAAAGGTACGCGGAGAACCCGTTCTTGAATTGTGCAGAGTTAAAGTTGCGGAGTTTCGATTCTCTGCCTCTAAGACACGAAGTTCTCTTCGAATTTCAGGGGGCAAAGAAACGAGAAGCCCAATGGCGAACTCCTGGGCGCTCAGTGTGGGTGCTTTTAATGTGGGCAAAGTTAATTTCAAGCTCTCTTGTGCTGTGAAAACTCTTCCTTCGAGGTCAACATAGCGATCTCCGAGTTTTGCTATTGGAGAGCGTGCGGTAATTCGAATGTCAACTTTCCGGCTTAACCAATTTCTGCTTACTTTCACACTTTTAATCCAACTATTCTTTTCTAACAGTTGTTGCGTCACTCGCGGTTCTAGACGCGCTAATTTTTCACCCTCAACAATGTTGGATTGATTTTTAATTTCTGACGCGCTCTGGGAATCTGGTGCTCCAAATACCTGCACATCTTGCACTGTTAACAATGGCGACCATCCCAAGACATACGCCATTGATGCCAGTACAAGACTGGCGATGACGATTCGAAAAAATGTTCGTGGAGATTTTCGTTTTCTCTTCGCAGCAGTTAGGGTTGAAATTTTTTGGCCAACGCTTCTACGATGATTGGGGCCAGGGAACTGACGTCACCGGCACCTAACGTTACGATGACATCGCCGGGACGCGCCTTTGCAACTACTGCATCGGTAGCTGTTAAAAAATTCGGTTCGAATACGCCATGTTTCATTAATTGAGTTATAGATTCAGCGCTCACTCCAGCGATTGGTTGTTCACTAGCGCCGTACACCTCTAGCACCCACGCTTGATCTGCTATATCTAATGCTCGCGCAAACCCCGGAATGAACGCTTGAGTCCTGGAATATCTGTGGGGCTGGAAAATAACGAGTACTCGTCCATCTGTTGCGTAACGCTTTGCTGTAGTGAGGGTTACTTCAATTTCAGTGGGATGGTGACCGTAATCATCGATGACCCGAATTCCTTGAACTTGCCCCTTTAATTCAAAGCGTCGTCCGGTACCCCGAAAAGTTGCAAGTCCGGCAATGAGTTGAGCGCCAGGTAATCCAAGTGCCAATCCCCCAGCCAGCGCTGCAGATGCGTTGAGTACATTGTGATGGCCTGGTACTTGCAGCTCCATAGTGCCTAGCAATTTACCTTTCCACAATGCGCGAGCCTTTGAACCTTGTGGGAATAATTCGATGGAATCAATACGTAAATCAGCAGATGGACTCACCCCATAGGAAATCTTGCGCGAAATCGTTGACGCGTTTCCGAGAGTGCTTGAACCCGAATCATCTGCGCAATAAACCAAGAATCCATCTGTTGCAATTGTGTCGACGAAAGAGGCGAATGCATCCATTACCGATTCCGGTGTCTTAAAGAAGTCAACGTGGTCATGTTCGATATTTGTTATCACCGCGCCATATGGGCGGTACTCAATGAAAGATCCGTCAGACTCATCGGCTTCAACGATAAAGAATTCTCCGGTCCCCTTATGTGCATTTGAACCTGATGCGCTAAGTGTTCCGCCAATTGCGAAAGATGGATCTTCTCCGCAACTTTGCGCGGCAACCGTCAACATTGACGTTGTTGTCGTTTTCCCGTGCGTGCCAGCAATTGCAATCGAAATCGATTCTGACATCAAAGCGCTCAGTGCCTGCGCCCGTGAAAGAATCGGAATGCCCAGCTCTTTGCCTCTCATCATCTCCGGGTTTGTTTTCGAAATTGCACTTGAATAGACAAGGAAGTCAGCACCATTGACATTCTCAGCTTGATGTTGGCTCGAGATTGTTGCCCCTAGAACTCGCAATCCGGTGAGAACTGAAGACTCTTTCATATCTGATCCCGTGACTTCAATCGGATACGTTGACATGATTCGCGCGAGCCCACTCATGCCTGTACCGCCGATACCCACAAAATGAACTCGTTTGCCTGCAAAATCTCGAAGGGAAACTGTCACATTCCCTCCTTTTTCATGGCACTCTCCATCATGTTTGCAATTTTCCTTGCCGCATCTCGGTCATCAGAAAGACCATTCATTGGCACGCTGTGCACTTTTGCAAGTAACGCTGGTAAATTCGAAAGCAACCATTGACCAGAGAATGACTTCTGAGAAACAATTGTTGCACGACTTGAATCTACAAGATTCTTGGCATTGAGTGCTTGCTCGCCATTTCCAATCGAGAGTGGAATAAATAATGCAAAGCGGCCAAGTGCTTCGATTTCAGAACATGTTGCGGCTCCGCTACGGGAAATAACTAGGTCTGCAGCCAGATACGCGCTTGCCATGTCTTGAATATATGAAACTGCCCGATAATTTCCAGTCGAGGCCGGTAGCGAATTCTTAGCTCCTACTGCATGCAAAATTGAAATGTTCATCTCTTGTAATTGAGGTAAGACTGAAGCAATTTCATTATTTAACCAGAACGAACCCTGAGATCCGCCCAGAATTAACAGTGTGTGCGGTGCAGTTTCCCAGCCCATTGTTTTCTTTGCACTAAGCCGGGCACCGGCCCAATCAGATTCGGATTGCGTAATTGCCTCTTGGACATCTGCTCGTAGTGGCAGACCTGTAACGGTCGCGTTTGAAAATCGTGAATCGCGCACCTCTCGCGAAACTGCCAAATTCTTAGTCAAATACGATCCGAGACGATTTGCCCACCCGATTTTTGCATTCGAATCATGAATGACCAATGGGATTTTTTCCTGCCTACCGGCTAAATATGCTGACGCACTCACATAACCGCCAAAGCCAATAATCAACGATGCGCCTCTACTAATTCTTCTTGCTTGACGCACAGATTTCCAGATGTGTAGTGGGAAGGTAATCAAATCTAAATCTAGTCGACGAGGCATCACGACTTTAGTAATATTCTTCAAGGCAAACCCTGATTGGGGGATCAAAGTATTTTCTAAACCTTCTTGGGTTCCGATGAAGATACATTCATCGGATGGGAAGCGCCTTCTCCACTCTTTTGCCACTGCCAAGGCTGGTTCGATGTGGCCAGCAGTGCCGCCTGCAGCAAAAACTATTGTCCTAGGGCTCATGGCTGTTCACGCTTTAAGACCGCTGAAATTGCAGGATCTCGTCTGGCAGCACCCAATACGAAACCAAGTGCGATGATTGTTGCGAAAAGAGATGACCCACCATAAGAAACTAGAGGAAGGGTTACCCCGACAACTGGAAGCACGCTCGTAGCTGATCCAATATTCATAACTGTCTGAATAAGTATCCAACAACCAATGCCAGCACATGTATAACGTGTCATCGCGTCATGAGCTCTTATTGCAATCTTAAATATCGAATATATGAGAGCCGAGAGCAAGAATAAAACAGCGAGAGTTCCAAGAAGTCCTAGCTCTTCGCCAATGACAGAGAAAATGAAATCAGTATGTGCTTCTGCAAGATTGCCCCACTTTTGGCGGCTAGCGCCAAGTCCTACGCCAAATAGGCCACCACTTGCTAACCCCATGATGCTATGCGCTGGTTGCCATCCAGCTAATTTGTAATACTCTGGAGAAAAGGGTTTCAGTACTGCAAGGAGTCGACTCATCCTTTGAGGAACGGTGATGATCATGCCAACAATTGCAGAAAAGCCAAGAATTGACGTTATTCCTAGTAAGCGAAGTTGAATTCCAGAAACAAAAAGTAATCCAACGAGAATTGCAGCAAATACTGCTGCAGTGCCTAGATCTCTTCCTCGCAAAATTAAAGCCATAATTACCAAAAAGGCCGGAACTAGAAGTTTTATAACGTTTTCTGATCCAGAACCTCGAGATTCTCGACGGGACAACATATATCCAGCCCACAAAATGAGAAAAAACTTCACGAATTCACTGGGCTGAATGACAACTGGTCCGTACCCAATCCAGTTTCTATTACCACCCACAGAGTGTCCAACTCCAGGAATTTGAACGATGAAAAGTATGAGTGCTGAGCCAACTAATGAAAATCTCGCAATGGATACCCAGCGATCGAAGGGCAATTTAGATGCGATGTACCCGACAGGTAATGCCAGAATCAAAAAAACAATCTGTCTTCCAACAATCGAAAAGGATGAACCGTTGGTTTCCAAAGAACGAATTGATGAAGCTGACAGAACCATCACCAAGCCCAAACTTGTTAACGATGCAGCGCTGACTAAGAGCAGATAATAAGAACTAATCGGCTTGGAAAGGAAGTTTTGAGTTCTCATTTTTGCGCCACTAGCTCTTGAACGGCTTTGGAGAATTGATCCCCACGGTCTGCGTAAGAGATGAATTGGTCCATCGATGCACAAGCGGGGGCAAGGAGCACACTGTCACCTGATTGAGCTTCAACTTTAGCTATTTTTACCACTCGCTCCATCAAAGAATCAGATTGCGTATCGTCGACGCGGATGATTTTGATTTCAGGAGCTTGCTCCATTATTTCTTTTGCAATGAGTTCTCGATCTGTTCCGATGAGAATTGCCACTTTAATGCGATTCTTAGTCTTTGAAATGAGTTCGGACATATTTGCGCCCTTAGCCAATCCGCCGGCGATCCACACAACTGAAAGTTGTGACATGAGAGATGCCTGTGCAGCATGGGGATTCGTAGCCTTTGAATCATTGATCCAAAGAATTCCGTCCGCCTCTAAAACAGTCTCGATGCGATGACTTCCCGGTGAGAAACTCTTTATCGCACCTCGGATATCTTGATGTGATATTCCAGCACTCCTGGCTAAGCCAGCCGCGGCCAAAGTGTTAGAAACGCTATGTGGAGCGCTAGGAGAAACTTCAACCAACTCAGCAATCACACTCGCCTCTTGTGAATCAGCGACAAAACTTCTATCAATGAGTAAATTTTCGACCAACCCTAACTCCCCTGGTCTTGGAGAGTCTAAAGTGAAATAGGTCTTCTTGCCCTTCCAGGATTGAGTTGCAAGAACTAATTCACCGTCATCAGCATTAAGTATGGCTTGCTCTGCCCGATCCAATATTTTCAATTTGGCCGAGACATAATTCTTAAAATCCTTGTGCCAATCGACATGATCGTCGGCAATATTCAAAATTGCGACCGAATGGAATTTAGGTTTTTGACTCCACTCCAACTGGAACGATGAAAGTTCCACCACGAGCCAATCAAAAGATAGTCCCCCACAAACAGCTTCAATAACCGTATCTCCCAGATTGCCACAAGCGGTAACTTTAAGATCTCCAGCTTTCAACATTGCTGCAGTTAATTCGACAGTAGTTGTTTTACCGTTTGTTCCTGTGATGCCAATCCATTTCTGCGAAGGACATATCTCGTTTCGTAACTCCCACGCTAAATCCACTTCGCTGATGATTTCAATTTCGCGTGCCCTCAATTTTGCAATAAAGGGATGATCGATTCGCCAACCAGGAGAAACAACAGCTAAATCCCATTTTCCTTGGATCGCTTCATCAATTGAAATTGATTCTTCAGAATCTACGCTGCGCTTTTCATCAGTGAGAGTTACTGTGGCTCCGAATTTTGTTAACTCACGGGCAACAGATTTACCCGTTATCCCAGCACCGACTACAAGTACTTTTGCTTCTAGAAGTTCGCTAATTTTCACAATTATTTTGCCACCCATTGAGCGTAAAAAAGACCGAGGCCAATTGCTACCGAGAGTCCAGCAATTATCCAGAAACGTAAAACAATTGTTACTTCGCCCCATCCAAGTAATTCAAAATGATGTTGCAATGGCGCCATCTTGAAAACTCTTTTACCCCCGGAAATCTTGAAATACAGGCGTTGAATAATGACTGAGAATGTGATGATGACGAAAAGCCCACCTAGCGGAACAAGTAAAACTTGAGTTCGCAAAGTTGCAGCAAGGCCTGCTAATGCTCCACCTAATGCAAGTGATCCGGTATCGCCCATAAAGATTTTGGCGGGAGATGCATTCCACCACAGAAATCCTGTGCAAGATCCCGCAAAAGCTGCAGCTAACACAGCCAGATCAAGAGGATCTCTTACTTCATAACAATTAAGTCCCGGGGCAACTGCGCATCCTTGGCCAAATTCCCAAACACCAATCAAAATGAATGCCAAAAAAGTCATTACTGAAGCACCAGTTGCTAAGCCATCAAGTCCGTCTGTGAGATTCACGGCGTTACTGGTTCCTATCACCATAAAGAGAATCCAAATCACAACTACCACGGCTCCAAGTTTGATTGAAGTATCACGTACAGTAGAAAGATAAAGAGAAACTGGTGTGAAACCATCTTGATCAGCAAAATGAATTCCTAGACCAGCAAAAGAGGCGGCAAGAATACTTTGTCCAAATATCTTTTGTTTTCCTGTAAGACCCAAAGAACGTTGACGTGAAACCTTTAACCAATCATCCAAAAATCCAACAAATCCTAGGGAGCACACCAAACCAAGGACTAACAACGCAGACGCACTCAGTGACACACGCGTCAGGGCGTGAGACAAAAAGTAACCACAGAGCACTGCAAAGATAATGACGAGTCCACCCATAGTTGGGGTTCCTCTTTTTGTGTGATGACTTTGTGGTCCGTCATCTCGAATTATTTGCCCATAACCGCGTTTTGCTAGGAAGCGAATAAGGATTGGAGTTCCAAAGAGGCTGACAAATAGTGCAAACCCGCCAGCTACGAGAATTTCTCTCATTCCTCTTCCCCTATCTTTTCATTCCACAATTGCTCAACGCTCTTTGCAAGTTCTTCTAATTTCTCAGCTCTTGACCCTTTAAATAGAACTACATCTCCTTGTTGGAAATGTTGCACAAATTCTTGGGCCTGATCTTGGTCGGAACATAAGTGGACATGCATTGATGATTGATTTGTTATGTCAGCACCATATTCGCTTGCCCCAACAGCCACTAAGTGGTCGATTCCTAATGATTGAGCAAGGGTGCCAAGGTTTGCATGGTCTTGATGGGATGACTCGCCGAGTTCATGCATTTTCCCTAAGAACGCCCACGACTGCCCACCGCGTTCCTGCGCAAATAAGGCCAAAGTTCGAAGTGCTGCAGAAGTGGAATCAGGATTTGCGTTGTATGTGTCATTTATTAGAAGTAGCCCATCGAGCTCATGAAGTTCCATCCTCCATTTGCTTGCAACTTCGGCAGTAGAGAGGCCAACGGCAATCACATCTATTGGAATTTCTAACGCCGTTGCAACGGATGCCGCTGCGAGTGCATTTGGAATTTGATGCGTACCAACAAGTCGCAATCCCACCGCTTCTCGTCCTTGCGGAGTTACCAAATCAAAATGTGCACGGCCTTCCCGAATATCAACATCCGTTGCACGGATCTCTGCATCATGATTTTCGCCAAAAGTTATTGTGCGAATCTTGCGACCTTTTGCCATGTTAGGAGTGAATTGATCGTAAAGTCCCAAAATAGCGGTTCCTGAATTAGGGAGTGCGTCAATTAATTCAGCCTTTGTCTGGGCTATGACTTCTTGGGATCCGAATTCACCGAGGTGTGCACTTCCGACTTTCAAAACGACTCCGATATTTGGTGAAGCGATTTCACAAAGAAGGGAGATATCGCCTTTATGACGTGCACCCATTTCTAAAACACAGTAGCGAGTTGAATCTGTGCACCTCAAAAGCGTGAGTGGGACGCCAAGTTCATTATTAAAGGAACCTTCCGCCCAAACTGTCTCGGCTCTCATGTTTAATACCCAGGAAAGCAAATCCTTCGTTGTTGTCTTACCTTGAGACCCCGTTATGCCGATAACAATGAGTTTCGGTAAATGTTCACGAACATAATGAGCTAGTTTTCCAAGTGCTTCTCGAACATCAGCGACAACTATGCAAGGGGCATCAACTTTAAGAGAAGATAAAACTAATACCGAACCATTAGCAATTGCTTGTTTCGCAAAATCATGTCCATCGTTGGAACTCCCTTTAAGAGCCAAGAAAAGTGAACCGACCGTTGCGTGACGAGAATCCAGTACCGGTGGTTGAGAAACAATAATGGAAGCGTCACCATGGAGAACTCCGCCTACAATTTTTGAGATTTCAGCAGCGTTAAGTGCGATCATGAATTGCTCTCAATCGCGGAGGCAAGCTCTAGGCGATCATCAAAGGGGTACTGAACTCCAGAAATTTCTTGACCGTTCTCGTGTCCTTTGCCCAAGACAATAATTACATCTTGACTTGACGCAGATTTAACCGCTTGGACGATGGCTTGTTTTCGATCAACAATTACATGATGTGGAGCCACAATTTGTCTGTCTCCGACCATTTCTTTCAAGATCGCCGATGGATCTTCAGAGCGCGGATTGTCGCTGGTAAAAATTGCAACATCACAACCTTGAAGTAACGCCAAACCCATCAAGTGACGCTTGCTCTTATCGCGATCTCCCCCACAACCAAGAACTCCGATAACTTTCCCTGCCGTCATGGAGCGAACTGCATCTAGTACTTGAGTTACGGCGTCGGGAGTATGGGCATAATCTACAAAACAGTGAAACTGCTGCCCAACATTGACCGATTCAAATCGTCCTTGCGCGCCTCTCAATTGCGGAAGCAAACTTGCGATTTCAATAGGGTCAACACCGCTTTGTACAGCGATTGCAATCGCCATGAGTGCATTGTCCAAATTGAATTCACCATGCAACGGAAGAATTCCCTCGATTAACACTCCACCAGTTCCTCTAATAGAAATCTCCGTACCGTGATTTGTCGGAGTGGCCGACTGGTAACTCCAATCAGCAGATGTCGAAGTTCGTGACAAGCTAAGGAATGGCAATTCGATTTCTCTAGAAAGCCTCAATCCGATTTCGGTATCAATGTTTATCACGGCTAAATCTGCAAATTCAAAGGTGAATAGTTGCTTTTTCGCTAAATAGTAATCTTCCATGTCCACATGGAAATCCAAATGATCTTGCGTCAGATTTGTAAAGCCAACAATATTGAAATGCGATCCTTGGATTCTATGCAACGTTAATGAGTGACTGGAAACTTCTACAGCAACATTTCTCAGATGACGTTCTCTCATCACCGCAATCAATGACTGGAGATCGCAGCTCTCGGGAGTTGTTCTCGCGCTAGCCAAAACTTCAGTTCCTATTCGTGTTTCAACAGTACCGATGAGTCCGCTTTCCCGATGTGCCCCCATCCAAATCTGGTGCAGAAGTGTTGTTGTTGTAGTTTTCCCGTTTGTTCCAGTTATTCCCACGCTAAATAGATCACGCATTGGTTCTGAATAGAACCAAGCGCTGACATCCCCTGCAGACTTACGGGGATTTGCTACAACAACTGTGGGCAAATCTTGACTTAATTCTGCACCTTTTTTATCGGTGAGAACTGCAACAGCGCCTCGACTCTTCGCATCCTTAACAAAACTTGCACCGTGTACTTTTTCGCCTGGAAGTGCGAGAAAGATGTCACCAGGTTCAACTGCAGAGCTGTTGTTAGTAAGGCCCGTAATTTTGCAATCATGGCTAGAAAGTGAACTTCCCACCAGTGAAGCAATATCTGACAACGACTGCGTAGTCGTCAGTAGTGGCCGCTCCATTAAGCCTTGGCCTTTTTAACTGTTGCACGTGCAACTTGCTTTTCATTAAGCGGATAAGGAGTCAAAGTTGTCGTAGTGGGAGAAATATGTTTAGTAGCAAGTACAAAAGACATCACCTTTTTGAATACGGGGGCACCGAGCGTTCCGCCCCAATGGATTCCCTGCGGACCTTGAATGGTCACACTTACAACAAATCTAGGAGCATCCGCTGGAGCAAAACCAATAAAGGAAGCGGTGTAACCGCTGTAACAATTACATGCATCGTTATGGCGCATCGCAGTACCAGTCTTACCTGCAATGCGATATCCCTCAATAGCAGCTTCTGGAGCAGTTCCATTTGCTGATACAACACTTTCCATCATGGCTCGCATAATCTTTGCTGTTTCTGGACTAACAACTTTCACGCTCTCACGAGTGGGGGACGGCGTAAAATGTCCGCTCGCATCACTTGTTCCAGCCACCACGGTTGGCGAAACACGAACCCCATTATTGGCAATCGTTGCAAAGACACTCGTCGCTTGCATCGCAGTGAGTGAATAGCCCTGACCAAATGCAACAGTAGGAGCAGTTGTTCCGGACCAATCCTTAAGTGCTGGTAGTAAACCTGCAGACTCGCCTGGTAATCCAGAACCCGTGCTACTTCCGATGCCAAATGACCTTAAGTAGTTATACAAAGTGCTGTGAGACATTTGTTCACCAATTTGAATTGTTCCGGTATTGCTTGAAACTGCCAAGATGCCCGTAGTAGTCAATCTCTCTGTCGCATGCTTCTCGTGGTCATGAAAAACTGTGTCAGAAACTTTATAGGCCCATGGAACTGTGAACACACTCGTTGGGGTGATTTTTCCTTCTTCAATGGCTGCTGCCATTGTCATAACTTTTCCGGTCGAACCTGGCTCATACACGTCTTGCACCGAAGGATTCCTCATGGCAACGAGTGAAACGTTCTTTGTATTATTTGGATCAAATGTTGGCGCAGTTGCGTGGGCCAATATCTGTCCTGTTTTAGGGTCCATGACAATGACAGTTCCACTTATTGCATGCGCAGATTTTACTGCTTGTAAAATAGCTTGCGATGCAACCCATTGCACATCTCGATCAATAGTCAACCGGACTGTAGTTCCAGATTTGGCGGTAATAAGTTCTTGCTGAGACCCAGGAATTTGAGCTCCATAACCATAGGCATACATATATTTGCCGGCAGTGCCCGAGATTTGCGAATTCATACTTGATTCAAGTCCTGTAGCGCCCACGCCTTCTTGATTTACGAATCCCACCAATGACGCAATCAGAGATCCAGAAGGATATTCACGTGTGTACACCCGCTCACCAAAAAATCCGAAAATTCGCTTGTCTTGATGGTCCTTATCAAGGGATGCGTTATAGCGAGTGAAAGCGTTATTGAGTGACATCCATGTTGCTGGTTTTACATTTCTAGCTACCCGCCACCATAGTCGCTTACCCGTGATTTGTTTCTGCACATCCGACACCGTCATCCCCAAGATTGGGGCAGCAATTTTCGCAGCCTGGAGAGGATCTTTAATGAGACTTTGATCGACTACAACATCGATAGCTGCAACGCTGCGAGCAAATTCTGTCCCATTGACATCGGTAATGCTTCCTCGCGAAGCCGGAGCAATTGTCGTTCGAGACATTTCATTGGACGCACGTAGCGCATATGACTGAGCTTGAACTGCTTGAATATCAATTAGGCGCAAAGCAAATAACATAAGTACAACGAGGGAGATTGCTGTGAGCACTCTTAATCTTTGATGGGCTAGCGAGAAGTTTCCCATTATTAGCCCTTCTTTTCCGCGGAATCAGTGATTGTTAAAAAGTTTGGGTTCACCGAAGGGATCATTCCAAGTGAGTGCGCAACAGATGCCAATCTCTCGGGAGATGAAACGCGAGCAATAGCACGATTGGTGGCCTCGCGTTGATCACTTTGTGCAGTCGCTAATGATTGAAGGTGCCGTAGTTGAAACGCATCTTGGCCTGAAAGGGTATTGATGATGAGAAGTGTGAGTAAACCTAGAACACCGATTCCTGAAACAAATGCAACAAAATAACCTTGTCCAACTTTTTGCCCTGGAGCAACGTCAGGTGCTATAGAAAGAGCGGCCCTTGCAGCTTTTTGAGCAACCTTATTTCTTGTATGAGAAATTGTTGGTATGAAGGAAGTTATTGCCATTATGCGGCCACTCTTTCAATTGCGCGCAGACGCACCGATTGCGCTCTGGAATTCTGTTCAATCTCTGACTGTGTTGGAGTTTCACTGTTCTTAATCACGAATGAGAACTTGGCAGCAAACTGTGGAAGTTCGACGGGCAAATCTCGTGGCGTTAAAGAGGTGCACGCCTTAACAAAAACCTCTTTGACGATGCGATCTTCGAGTGATTGGAAAGACATGACAACAATTCGTCCTCCGACTGCCAAGGCCTCTAGTGAATCTGGCATTGCCCTACTAAGAGCGCCTAGTTCGTCGTTGACTGCAATACGCAGTGCTTGGAAAGTACGCTTTGCTGGATTGCCTCCGGTACGGCGAGTGGCAGCTGGAATATTTGCTTTAACTAGCTCGGCCAAGAATGTTGTGGAGTTAAGCGGTGCGATTTCACGCTCTCGGATAATTGCATCAACAATTCTTGGAGCAAAACGCTCTTCACCAAAATTGCGAAGAATTGAGATGAGCTCTTCGCGACTATAGGTATTGAGAATGTCTGAAGCCGATAAACCGCCACTACGGTCCATGCGCATATCAAGAGGGGCATCTTGCGAATAAGAAAAACCACGTTGATTTTCATCGACCTGCATAGATGAAATTCCTAAATCAAAAAGTATCCCGTTGACCTTGGTATATCCACACTCTGCAATAACCGAAAGTAGTTGGTCGTAAACAGCATGAATTGCTTTGAAACGATTGCCAAATGGCGCTAATCGCTTTGAAGCTAAGGAGATCGCTTCGGGGTCTCTATCAATCCCTATTACAACAACATTTGAGTGCTTTCTCAATATCGCTTCTGAATGACCACCAAGGCCAAGTGTTGCGTCAAGAATTACAGGATTTTCCACTGACTCAATTGCAGGTGAGAGAAGTGCAACGCAACGATCAAGCATTACGGAAATATGTTTATCGCCGATACGTTCTTGAGTGCTTCCTGACATCTTCTCCCCCTTTCATCGTGGTACTACGTGTATTGCTAGAACTGTTCGTCCCTATCTCCTCTGGTCACCGCCGGCCGACGGAACTTGTGTAGCGGCGCCGGGGAAGGGGCGCCGCTTCGTTAGGTCGGCGGTGGCCACAAGAGATAGCCACTCATATTCAGTTGTGTTAATTTTTAAAACAGACCTGGGAATACCTCCTCTGAAACTTCCGCGAAACCCTTCTCGCGATCTGCGAGATATTCGTTCCATGAAGTTGCATCCCAAATTTCAACGCGTGTATTTGCGCCAATAACTACGCAATCTTTTTCTAACGCTGCATATGTACGAAGACTTTGCGGAATTGTTATGCGACCTTGACGATCTGGAATTTCATCGTGTGCGCCGGCATACATAACGCGCATGTAATCGCGAGCGCCTTTAGCAGTGACTGGCGCTTGTTTTAGCGATTGTGTTATTGATGCAAATTCACTTGCAGGAAAAACATAAAGACATCTTTCTTGTCCTTTAGTTATTACTAAACCTGGTGAAAGTTCATCGCGAAATTTCGCAGGAAGTATGAGTCGGCCTTTTTCATCAAGGCGAGGTTCATGGGTGCCAAGAAACATGTAGCTGGCCCCCTTCCCCAGGTTCCAGAGTGATAATTCCCCACTTTACTCCATTTCTCCCCCTTTTCAACCACCTTTCTCCCCTTTTCCCCCTTTTGGCCCCCTAACTTCCCCATGGATGGAGGCGGATTTTGGGCATAAAAAAAGACCCTCACAGGGTCGGCTTTGGGTGGGGCTTAGGAGTTAGCGATCGAAGTTGCGACGCTCCCAGCGGTCTTCAAGGCGGGAACCAAATTTAGGTTTGCGCGCTTTCTTAGGCGCACGCAAGGTGCTCATGCCTGAAAATCCGCTAATAACTGAGATGAGGCCGACGAGGGAAATCATGAAGCCGACGATGCCAAGTGCTGGCGTCTTGATAATCAAGCCAGCAAAGAGGATAACCAGGCCACTCACCACAAGAGCTAACCCAGTCAGGATGCGAGGACGACCAGGGTAAAGGCGTGTGCCAGTCAGAGCCGAAACTAGGCGGGGGTCATCAGCCGAGAGCGCTTGCTCCATCTCGGCCAAGAGAGCTCTTTCGTGATCAGATAGTGGCACGTGTACTCCCCCTTTCGTCTGCGGATACTACTTTCACCGCTCTAGAACACACAATAGAACACAATTGTCACCCGTGCATACCTAGAAAACGCCGAGAATTCTCACTCTTCAGGCTCAATAAGGCGCCCGGGGCGAACGCTTCCCGAGCCAAAACGGGCTTGAGCCTTATCTACTGCGCTGTCCGCCTCGCGCCAGCCTTTCTCACGTGCTCCCAGCTCCAATTGAATAGGTGCTTCATCCGAGAAATTTTCCACATTGACACTTACTAAGCGTAAACGTGCGCCGTTGAGTTTTAGCGCTATGAATAAAGTCTTTACAACTTCATAAATATCGTGGGTGCTATCAATTGCCATTGGCACAGTTTTACTTCGGCTGATAGTTGCGAAATCTGCGTAACGAATTTTTATGCTGATTGTTTTAGCAAAGTAATTTTTTTCGCGCAATCGTGATGCAACTTTCTCCGTCATTCTCAACAACTCTTGCAAAAGCACTTCGGGGTCATCTATGTCTCGATCAAATGTGACAGCTGAACTGATGCTCTTATCGGGGTCATCTGTAACAACTTCTCGGTAGTCGCGCGCCCAGGCCAGTTCGTGCAATGAACTTCCTGCTGCTTCACCGAGCGCTCGTATCAAAGTCGCGCGTGGAGTATTAGCAATATCGGCCACAGTGAAGAGCCCAAGGCGCTCTAACTCTTCTTGAGTCCTAGGGCCGACTCCCCACATTGCAGATACTGGCAATGGATGTAAGAAACCCAAAATGCGATCGTCGGGAATTTCTAAAATTCCATTTGGTTTACACCGGCCGGATGCAAGTTTTGCAATAAATTTTGATGAAGCAATTCCGACCGAACATGTAATTCCTTCTTGGGCTTCTACTTGCGCTCTTATCGCTTCTGCAATTGTGCGACCAGAACCAAGTAGGCGCTGAGAGCCAGTCACATCAAGAAATGCTTCGTCTAGGGAAAGTGGCTCAACTAGTGGCGTGTACTGGTGAAATATCTCCATGATCTTGTGTGAGACCTCGCTATAGCGAGCCATATTTGGTGCAACGAATACGGCATGGGGTGCAAGACGTTTTGCTTTACTTACTGGCATCGCTGCATGAATACCAAAAGTACGAGCTAGGTAATTGGCAGAGCTCACCACTGAACGAACGCCTGTGCCTATAACTACGGCTTTACCTTTAAGAGTTGGATCATCGTGCTCTGCAACGGAGGCAAAGAAAGCATCCATATCTACATGGAGAATTGTTGAAGCGCTCACGTTACGAGCGTACTTCTACTTGCCAACCATTTTTCGTAAGCAGCGCGTAATTCCCATGCCCCTGTCGCACGGAGAGAAACCCCGCGTGGTCCAGTTCGGCGCACGTGCCCTCTAGCTAGAAATAGCGATGAGTTGAAAAGTACTCCTGCATATTCTTTCTGCACATCAGTAAAGAAAGTTAAATCATTACAGCCATAGCCGTCGTCGATAGTGAGAAAAAGAACGCGTTTGCCAGAACGCACTGGCGGAGTCTGTAGTGCCACTTTGACTCCAGCAACCAAGACCGATGCGTTAGAGCGCTGGCTAAGAAGATCAGATGACTTGACCGCACCAATCTCGTTGAGGAAAGTGGCATAGAACTCGAGCATATGATGTGAAATTTCCATACCCAAATACTTCACTTCATGGCGAACGCGTTCGTAATCATGCAAATCAGGAAGTCCGCTAGGAATAAGAGATGGAGGAGCAAAACCAAAATGTAACTGAGCTCCTCCTGGAGAGCGATCTGGAGAGCGGTGTAAATCGTTTAAATGTAGGAGCAAATCGCGGCGATTAGTTTTCTTCTCTGAACTTCCTATTTTATGCAGAAGATCAAAGGCGCCGATAAGGATGAGTCTTTCTGTAGTTGGGAAAGAGGCACCTGAACGTAAATAGAAATCTCCTAAATCAGCATAGGGTTGCCCTGCAATAATTGATTCAACTTCTCCCCCGCTGATTCCCGCCACATCAGCAAATGAAATGCGAATTCCTTGCCCCCGTGCATCAGGTGAAACAAGTGAGACCCCTGTACTCCTTGTATCGATAAGTGCGACAGGAGTTCGCGCGCTCTGCGCATCCACTTCCTCGACTCGATATGACGCAGATGATGCATTGACATCGAGACCTAAAATTGTGACTCCCATTTGCCTGGCATCATCAAGAATTAAACGCTTGGGATACATGCCTGGGTCGTGCGTGAGAACTCCAGCAACAAAAGCTGCTGGGTGGTGTGCTTTAAGCCAAGCAGATTGATAGGTAGGTAGTGCAAAAGCTGCAGCGTGTGCTTTGCAAAACCCAAAGGATGCAAAAGCGCGCAGAACCTCCCAAATCTGGCTGACTACAGCTTGGTCATACCCACGAGCTAGCGCAGATGGATAAAACCAATCACAAATCTCTTGTTGATTTTCAGGCTCGCCTAACGCCCTACGTTTTTCATCAGCTTCTGCCAGCGATATACCCGTCATGATGGAAATAATTTTCATGACCTGCTCATGAAAGACAACAACACCTTGGGTTTCATGCAAAGTTTCATAGAGATCTGGATGAATGATTTGGGCTTGGCTCCATCCATGTCTGGCGGAAAGAAAAGGGCTAATCATGTCGGACTTAACTGGGCCTGGGCGAAAGAGTGAAATATCAACAATGAGATCTGCGAAAGTTTCTGGTGCTAATTTTCCAACGAGTTCGCGTTGTCCTGGACTTTCGACTTGAAAAATTCCCAGAGTGCGCGTTGATTTAATGAGGTCAAAAGTCGGCCCATCATCTAGGGCGACTGCATCGATATCGATGACTTTGTTTTCAGTACGCTCTATTTCAGAAACTGCATAAGCAATCGTGGATTGCATTCGGACGCCCAAAATATCGAGCTTAAGTAAACCAACGGCTTCGACATCATCTTTATCAAATTCAACCATCGGATATCCACTAGCGTTGACTTGAAGTGGTACGCGGTCGAGAAATCCTGAATCTGATAAAACAATGGCACAGGGATGCATAGCTAGATGGCGGGGTAATCCATCTAGGCGCTCTGCCATAGCAAGAACCATGGCGGTAAGAGAGGACGAAAGATTAAGCCCTTGTAATTCAGGAAGATTTGCTAACGCTTTCGAAATATGGCGGGCTCGAACATGAGGCAACGACTTTGCAATCAAATCAATTTCCATCCCAGACATGCCAAGCGCCGCACCCGTATCGCGAATAGCATGACGCGCACGGTATGTATCAACCATTGCAACTGTGGCGCAACGTGAAAGATTGCCAGGATTGCTCCATTGAGGATCTCCATAGCGTTTAAAAACTAAGTCATATATTTCAAGTCGTCTGGCAGATTCGACATCAATATCAATATCGGGAAGTGCCCTACGTAGAGGGGAGCAAAACCGCTCCATTAATAATCCATGACGCAAGGGATCTACACCAGAAATTCCTAAGAGATGACAAATGAGTGATCCTGCACCACTTCCTCTTGCTGCAACTCTGATACCTGCGCTACGAGCCATATCGGAAATATCTGCAACTGTAAGGAAATACGATTCGTATCCCAACGTTGCAACAGTTGCTAACTCTTCATCTAAACGTTCATGTGCTTTTGCAATAGTTGCACTATCGCTATAACGCCAATTCATGCCTGCTTGAGATCGTTGTCGCAATAAAGATTGCATTTCTTTCTGCGAGCTAGCTCCGACTACCGATGGCTCAGGTAGATGGATTCCACCTAGCCCGATGTCGCGAGTGGGAGAAAGAATTGCCCGCTCTGCCCACTCCTGAGTTGTAGCAAGTAACTGACTCGGATTGCGCTCGCCTGCAACGTGGGCAATCTCTTGTGCCACGGCAAACATCTCTTGAGTTGATTTAAGAAAAGCTTCTGCATTTTTGCGTTCAATATGACGGGCATGCAAAGGAGTAAGTTGACGTGCAGAATCTAATATGTCGGCAATCGGTGCATCTTCACGTTCTCGCATGCGAACAGCATTTGTAATAACTGCATCAATGTCATTGTCTCGAGCGAAAGCCAGTGACCGGCCAGCATGAGTACTAGAACGTGGGCCATCGCCAGCAATTAAGTGAGAAACGCATTCAATTGCATTAGCCGCAAAGTACTCGCGCAACTGTGCAAATGTTTGCCTAGCTATATCCGGGCGTCGCCTCCCTAACGCAATGCCAACAGATGATTCTGGGCCATGTAGCGCTAAAAGATTGGTGCTGTACTCACTAAACCGGTCAAGGAAATCTAAAGTAAGAATCGGTGTAGTACTTCTTTGCAATACGCCATTGCCATGGTGAGAACTTTGATTAAATGTTTGACGTGAAGGTTGATACGTATGCAACGAACTCACTAAACGACAGAGCGAGCTCCATCCCCCATCGCCGTGTGCCAACAAAGTAATGCGTGGTAAATTTTTCGCCTCTTTCGTAAAGAGAGTACTTTCTAGATCGATAGCAATATTTATCCCGATAATCGGTGCGACTCCATAATCGACACAACTTTGGGCAAAACGAATTGCCCCGGCTAGACCATCGCGATCAGTAAGAGCGAGCGCAGGCATCTGATATTCACTTGCGCGAGCAACTAGATCGCGCGGTTGTGTGGTTCCATATTTAAATGAGTACGCGCTATGGGTGCGCAAATGAATAAAAGTGTTCATGGAAGTTGAGCGCATTAGATCGAGGTAATACGCCAGTGACCTGTAACTTCATCACGTTCGAGTTCAAAAGTTGTGAGAGCGCCGATTGGCGCCGCTTCTACTCTCCAGAGTGCGCGAGCGCGATCATCGGGTCTGTAAATGCCATCGCTAATGCGGTTCCACCAACCCCCGGCTTCGCACCATCTGGATAAAACGCTATGGATGCGAAAGCGCTTACCCGCGAACGTGAACTCCACTGGGGTAGCGCCATCTGCCAGGACCTCTGGCTCTGGGGCTGAGTTTTCGAACATATGTTCGAAAAATAGCGCCTCCCACTGACAAGGGCAAGTGGGGTTATCCGGGGCTGAGTTAAGCGTGTCGCGAGCCTAATATAGTTGAACTTTCAACTATATGCACTACTCTTTCGCAGTCGGTATCCATCACTAAAGGAGTTTCATGAACGCAGTATTAGCAATCGGGCGAATTCTCTTCGCACTCATATTCGTCTCATCAGGAATCAACCACTTCGTAAAGCTTGAAGCAATGACTGGCTATGCAAAGTACAAGAAAGTCCCAGCAGCAAAGTTCTCAGTATTACTCAGTGGAGTCATGCTCCTACTTGGTGGCATCTACGTTGCCCTTGGAATTTATGCAGATCTAGGCGCTCTCTTGTTAGCAATCTTCCTTATCCCAACAGCGTTCTTGATGCATGCGTTCTGGAAAGAAACCGATCCAACGGCCAAAATGAACGAAAACATCGCCTTCTTTAAAGATTTAGCACTAGCAGGCGCAGCGCTCATTCTCTTCGCGATGATCGGAAGCGGCGCTGACTTCGGATGGCACATCACCTCCGCATTCTTTAACTTCTAGACACCAAGACAAAGGTAAGAAGCCCGTAGCGCGAAAGCGTTGCGGGCTTCTGTCATGATCGGGCAATGGAAATCTTGGGGGCTCTGCTTGCAGGTGCTTTCATCGGTTCGGTCTTGGGTTTTGTTGGAGCAGGCGGAGCAATGCTCTCGGTTCCGATTCTTATCTATTTCTTTAGTTTTACGCCCCACCATGCATCTACCGCAGCGTTAGCAATTGTTTTCGCCTCTGCAACTGCAGGCGTCATACCTAAATTTAAAAAACGCGAAGTACTCATTCGCGAAGGCTTAACTATTTGGCTCCTCGGCATGGTTGCAAACATTGGTGGTTCATGGATCTCTCGCTTCATCAGCGACAGCGCCCTCTTGTTTGGATTTTCTCTCGTCTTGATCGGCGCCGCAACATCTATGTGGCTCAGGCCTCCACAGCAAGAAGAGGAAAAGAAAGTCCCGCTCTTTCTGCTGATTTTATTCTCCCTCGCCATCGGTCTTATGACGGGACTATTCGGTGTCGGAGGCGGATTCTTAGCTATTCCGATACTGGTTAAATTCTTTAAAACACCTCTCGCTAAAGCCACTGGCACATCACTTCTGATCATCTCTCTTAATTGCTTAACGGCTTTCCTAGCCCATGCCAGTTCCTGGAGTGGAAT